>OLID01000245.1_pt1 | contig 29514 bp, 29 predicted proteins | sample 1609361 | NCBI WGS metagenome assembly OLID01 (sample SAMN05416778, study PRJEB24817) | seawater metagenome | isolation source: Sea water | place: Canada:Atlantic | collected 2013-07
ATCTACACAGAGTAGATCGTCGGCAGCGTCAGATGTGTATAAGAGACAGCCCCCTTGTTGCGGGCGCTGAAAAAAGTGTTGCCGCCCAGCGACTATCTGGATTACCTGGACAGTTATCGTTATCCCCTGGCCGGGGAATTCTCCTTCCGCACCGAGGCCGTTAACGATTTGCGCATACCCAGCGACTGGGGGCTGGAGATCGGCATTCTGTCGGAGATGTATCGCAACAACGCCACCAACCGCTTGTGCCAGGTCGACATCGCCGACAACTACGATCACAAACACCAGGACCTGTCAGCGGATAATGCCGAGGCCGGGCTGTCAAAAATGTCCATCGACATCGCCAAGGCCATCTTCCGCAAACTTGCCACCAACGGCGTAGTGCTATCCAGCGAAACCTTCCGCACCCTCAAGGCCAGTTACTTTCGTATTGCCCTGGACTTTGTCGAGACCTACCGTAATGACGCGCTGATCAATGGTCTGACGCTGGATATCCACAAGGAAGAACAGGCCGTGGAACTGTTTGCCCGCAATATCAAGGCGGCCGGTGAATACTTCCTCGACAACCCCATGGAGACACCGTTCATTCCCAGCTGGAACCGCGTGCGCAGCGCCCAGCCCAATATCCTTGAGGAACTGAAAGAAGCCGTCGAGGCGGACACCCAGGAATTCATCACGCAGGCAGGTTGATCATGGCAGATCTGAATACGCGTGTTGGCAATCATCTGCAGCACATTTACCCGGCGCTGAGCAGCGCCGAATGGCAACAGCTGGCCGCTGCATTGATGGCCAGCATGCGCCTGGATCCTGCGCAGGTGCATGCCGGCCGGCAACAGCAAATATGGGATCAACGTGATGTCTATCTGATCACTTACGGCGACAGCATCAGGGCGGTCGCCGACGACAAACCTCTGCAAACCCTGCAGCAGTTCATGTGCCGGCATTTGCAAGGCACAGTAACAGGCGTTCATGTGCTGCCGTTTTTCCCGTGGAGCTCCGACGATGGTTTTGCGGTCAGTGACTACAACACGGTGCACCCGGCACTGGGCGACTGGCACGACATCGAAGCACTGGCCGGCGACTTCAAGCTCATGGCCGACCTGGTCATCAACCACTGCTCCACCTCTCACACGTGGTTTCAGCAGTTCGTTGATGGCAAGGAACCTGGCAGAAATTATTTTTACACGGCCGATCCGGCACTGGACCTGAGCGCGGTGACCCGACCGCGCACCAGTGAACTGTTGCGCCCGGTCGCCACCGCTGAGGGCATCAGGCACGTATGGTGTACCTTTGGTCACGATCAGGTGGATTTCGATTTCCGCAATCCCGATGTGCTGCTGGAGTTTGTGCGTATCATCCGGCTGTATCTGGACCATCAGGTCCGCGTTTTCCGACTGGATGCGGTGGCCTTCATCTGGAAGGAACCGGGTACCAATTGCCTGAACCTGCTGCAGACTCACGAAATTGTCCGCCTGTTGCGGGCACTGATCGAACATGCCGAGCCGGAAGCGTTGATCATTACCGAAACCAATATCCCCAAACGCGAAAACCTGAGTTACTTCGGTAATGCCAATGAAGCGCACAGCATCTACAACTTCTCGTTGCCGCCTCTGCTGCTGTTCACCCTGCTCAACGGCAATTGCCGGCACCTTAAAAACTGGCTGATGAGTATGCCGCCGGCGCAACTGGGCACCTTCTACTTCAATTTTATCGCCTCCCACGATGGCATAGGCTTGCGACCTGCCGAAGGCCTGCTCAGCGATCAGGAGATTGAAGCCCTGCTGTCAGGCGTGGAGCGGTCAGGTGGTCGCATATCCTGGCGCGCGACCTCGGCCCTGGAGCGGCGCCCTTATGAAATCAATATCAGTTTGTGGGACTCGCTGGCTTGCACGCTGGCAGATCAGTCGGGCAAGCCTGATCAATGGCAGCTGCAACGATTCATCTGCGCGCATGCCATTTTGCTGGCGCTTGAGGGCGTGCCAGCGATTTACATTCACAGCTTCCTGGCCACCGGCAATGACGAACAGCGCCTGGCCCGCAGTGGCCATAACCGTCACATCAACCGTCACCAGTGGTCGCGGGAAGAATTGGACACACTGCTGGCAGACCCTGGCACACGACACGCACAAGTATTGTCAGCATTGAAATCCCTGATCACCATCCGCCAGCAGCAACCGGCATTTCACCCCAACGCCACCCAGTTTACCCTGCACCTGGGCGATGGCATTTTTGCCTTCTGGCGGCAGAGCATCAACCGCGAACAAAGCATTTTTGCCCTCAACAATATTTCTCTGGAGACTCATCACATACCGCTCTCCGATATCAACCTGATCGATACCGAAGACTGGTATGATCTGGTGAGTGGTCAGCATATCGCGCTGGACGCAAAAGAAATTGTCATGGCGCCTTATCAGACGGTCTGGTTGAGCAACCGGCGACCGGATACCAGCGGCAGCACTAAAGCGGGCAACAACAGCATGACAGAAGACAGCTGAACCGGCAGCAACCAACCCGATACCACCCAGGGCAACACCGCGCAGCTGCACCAGAACAGCATGGCATGCCACACAGCGTTGGTTTTCTGTTCCAGCAGTCGACTGTTGAGCCACAGTCCGCCACCCAGCGGAATGAAATGCGCCAGTGCCAGACCAAAATCAGGTACCGTAACATTGATCAGAAACCAGACAGTGAAGCCCATCAGCAGGATGTGCAGCGCCAGCACTGTCAATGCCAGCGGCACTGGTGGTCTAAGGTCATATTTCTGCTGGCTGTCAGGCAGGCAACGCTCCAGCGGGTAACGCGCATCCACATCCGCTGGCCGCCACCCGGTCGGCATGAACCACAAGCGCAGCTTGTCCCACCAGCGCTCGGCATGCCAGCAGTCCTGCATGAGCTGCCAGTGCACATGCAAATTGGCGTAAAACGGATTCCAGCTGTGCAGCGGTTTGCGGACGCCATAAACACAGGGCTCTTCATCCAGCTCACGCTGATAGGTACCAAACAGTCGGTCCCAAAGGATGAATACGCCGCCGAAGTTTTTGTCGATATATGGATCATTGATGGCATGGTGAACACGATGGTTCATCGGCGTTACAAATACCTGCTCGGCCCAGCCCAGGGTCCTGATAAAGCGGGTATGCACCCAGAACTGGTAGATCAGATTCAGCGAACCAACAGTCACTACCACGGCGGGCGGGAACCCGGCAAACAGCATGGGCAGGTAGAATATCGAACCGATCAGGAAACCATTAAAAGGTTGTCGCAAAGCGGTGGTCAGGTTGTACTCTTCGCTTTGATGATGCACCACATGGATGCCCCACAGCACATTTATTGTATGCTGGCAGCGGTGGCTCCAGTAGTAACAGAGATCGTAGAACACGAACGCCGCCACCCACAGCCATGGCGTCATGGTCAGTTCGCCGTGCGGCAATACCGCCCACAACGCAGCGTAAGCCAGAAACCCCATAAAGCGCGTGGCAAACCCCATGGTCTGGCTAAGCATGCCGGTGCTCAGCGATGCGATGGCATCGTTCAGCCGGTAATATCCGGTCTTGCGCCGGATATCCACGCCCAGCTCAATCAGCAGCAACAGCATGAATACCGGGATGGCATAGAGGATAAGATTCATGATTCACCCGTTTTTACTGCTGACTATATCAGTTACAGCAACAGACGCCAGCAACGCGTTTGAATGGCAATCGGCTAAGGAAAACGTCGGCGCAGTCGATAGCCTGTATAGACACAGCGATTAAACCATGACTGTCGACCGGAACCCTACATGACGCGTTATCATCAGCTAATCTGCCTCGCCCTGCTGGCAGGCTGCGCACTCAGTGCCTGTAATAACCGCTATCAGGCGTTTCCGCGCGCCGTCACCTTCGCCGGTGTGGAGCAGGAAGTGGCTCGCTCCGCCGCGCACTGGAACCTGATGGCAGCCAATGAAGCCGGCCTGATCAGCGCGGGGTTTGCATCACCACCGACGCTGTTCATTGAGCGCACAGATAGCAACGACAGCCCTTTTGAACAGGCCTATCAACGGCTGCTGGAGGCCCAACTGCTGGCCAGCGGCGCCAATGTCATGCTTAATCCCGGCGGCGATGCCTTGCTGCTGGATTACGACATCATGGTGGTCAGTCACGATAACGGGCGCAGCCTGCGTCCCCGGCCCGGCTTTTTTTCGGCGGCCTTTGCCATTGCCGCCATCGCAGGCAACGTGCCCAACTGGGAAGACAACAAGCTGGCCATCATCCCCCTGGCGCTGGGCCTGGATGTGCTGACCGACGTCTGGCGCGACACACGGGAGACCATGTCGGAAGTCATGGTGACGACCACCGTACATGATGGTGCCCGACTGCTGCGCTCGGACACCCGCATTTATTATGTTCGCGATGCCGATCTGGCCAATTACCAGACGCGCGGCAAAACCTTTAACGTGGTAGGGAGTTGATGACATGATGCGCCTGGCACGTACACAGACTCTGTTTGCCTGGCTATTGGTGCTGGCCGCTGTCAGCATGACCGGCTGTAAAACGATTGCCAGAACCATCGGCAATCCGGTCATCACCAACAACCATCAGGCTGCGCAGACCCTGATCGACATTGCCGGCGGGCAGCTCGACCCGGCCGGCAGAATGCTGGCAGCCAGCTTCGCCAATATCGACAATCTGTCACAGTCCTCGTCGTTCGGCCGTATTGCCTCGCAGCAACTGGTATCAGCGTTCGCCGCGGAAGGTTATCAATTTGTGGAGCTGCTGCTGCGCAACAATGTGTATGTGGACCAGAACCAGGGTGAATTCCTGCTGTCCCGCACGTTGTCGGATATCAGTGCCGAGCACAATGCCGATGTCGTGCTGGTGGGCACCTATGCCATCGCCGAGCGCAATATCTATGTGACCGCCCGCCTGATCCGCACGCGTGACAGCATTATTCTGGCCTCGCATGACTATGCTGTGCCATATACACCCGACATGCGTCACCTGTTACGCCCTGAACGCTGGTAACCCATTAACGGGAATACTATGTCCGCTGTCATTAACATCAGCCGCAGCATGCTTGGCATCCGCCAGCGCATCCTGCAGACAACCTTGTGGGCGACGGCTGCGCTGGCCAGTATCGCCTACATTCCGAGTGCCACGCTGGCCTACCAGCTGGAAATCTGGAGCCTGTTGCTAGTCGACACCCTGGCCTGGCTTGCGGTCATCCTGCTGGCCGTGGCCAGCAGAGCGCCGTATAGGGTGCGCGCAAGTCTGTTCCTGACGTTCTGGGCGGCGATCGGGGTTTTCCTGCTGTGGCTGCTGGGCCCCGTCGGTGCCGGCACTGAATGGCTGCTAACGGTGCCGCTACTGTCGGCACTGTTTTTCGGCTACCGCGGCGCCTTTGCCGGCATCGCCTTTGTAATGCTGGTTATGCTGGCCTATGGCGCGCTGCTGGTGTTCGTGCAGTCGCCAAGCCCAGCCTATGGCGAGGTCGTCTACACACTTGAATCGTGGCTCGGCGTCAGTGGCACCCTGCTGTTTCTATGTTTGCTGGGCTCACTGACCACTGCCAGGGTGCTGGACAGCCTGGAGACCACCATGGTCGAACTGGAGTCGTCCCGGCAGCGCATCGCCGAGTCGCTCAAGGAACGGGAACAACTGCAGGATCAGCTGCTGCATTCGCAGAAACTCAGTGCGCTGGGCACCATGGCCAGTGGCATCGCCCACGACTTCAATAATCTGTTGCAACCCATCCTCATGGCCAGTGAAGAGGCTCGTGAACTGGCGCCACCTGACAGCACCCAGCGCCAGCACATCAACAATGCCATCACCTCCGCCGAGCGAGCCGCACACCTGGTCAAGCGTATCCTGAGCTTCAGCCAGCAACATGATGCCAATGCCAGCAGCACACCGGTTGCACCGGTGCTGCACGAGACCGCAGCTTTGCTGCGCAGCAGCATGCCTGCCAACATCAGCATCCGGGAGACCATCAATGCACCCGATGTTTGCATACTGGCGACGCCCGACATGCTTCACCAGATACTCATGAATCTGGGCACCAATGGCTGCCTGGCCATGAAACCGGCCGGCGGGACGCTCGAATTCAGACTCGATCTGCTGGGCTCCGGTGACCAGGTACTGCTGACGGTCAGCGACACCGGTACGGGTATTCCTCCAGCCATTCACCACCGCATTTTTGAACCCTTTTTCACCACCCGGGCAGCTGGTGAGGGCACCGGCCTGGGGCTGGCCATTGTCCACAAACTGGTCACCCAACTCGGCGGCAGCATTCGACTGAGCTCCCGGCCTCAGCAGGGCACCGAGTTTGCACTCAAATTCAGGACGGTGGCTCCCCCTCTGCAGACACCTGTCAGTGATGATGGCATCACCAATGTGTCGGCGGACCCGTCATCACCATACCGCGTGTTGGTGGTGGATGACGAAGAGCTGGTCAGGGCCACCATTCGCATGACCCTGCAGCGCGAAGGCATGCAGGTCATTGAATTCGACTCGCCGGGCGCCGCTCTGCAATACCTTGAGACAAACCCCGGCGACAGTCTGGATCTGCTATTGACCGACCAGACCATGCCCGGTATGACCGGCATCCAGCTCGCGACCCGGGTCCGGGCCCTGCGGCCCTCGCTCCCGGTGTTGCTGGTATCCGGCAATCTGAATGAAACCGAACGTAAATGGATCCTGGCGCTGAAACCGGCCGTAACACTGGACAAACCCTTCAGCCGAAAGCTACTGTTAGCCGCCGTTGACGCCATCCGCCGTATTTGAGCGCCAACATGGGCCAACAACAATACTGATAACAGGACATCCCATGATCCCCGAAGCGCTCACCCGACTGTTTACCCCCGCCAGCCGGCTTATCCTTGCCGTGTACTTTCTGCTGCCCGGTCTGATGAAATTCACCCAGTATGACATGCACGTTGAATACATGGCCTCGCATGGCATGTTCCTGATTCCGTTCTTCCTGATTCTGTCCGGCGTCATCCAGGTGGGCGGAGCGGCGGCACTGTTTGCCGGCTACCAGGTCCGGCTGGTGGCCTTTGTACTGGCCGGGCTGACGCTGGTAATCAGTCTGGTCATGCACGATTTCTGGACCATGGCCGAGGGCTTGCAGCGCTCCCACGAGACCCAGAACTTCTTCAAGAACATGGGCATCATGGCCGGGCTGTTGGCGTTGAGCAGCGCTGGCGCGGGCGCCTTCAGTGTCGACAACCGGCGCATAGCCTCCTGAATGCTGTTGCGTGAAGGTTCCCGGAGATTGAAATTCGCTCCGGGGTTTTTCTTGGCCCGGGTATTGGAAAATGCCCGCAATTCTGACATATTATGCGCCCCGAGCGCTGTCGCCGGAACCTGCGCCCATGGCGCGGTCACGGCCCGGCGCTGATACATGCAACAGACCCCTTCGGAGTGTAGCTCAGCCTGGTAGAGCACTGCCTTCGGGAGGCAGGGGTCGGAGGTTCGAATCCTCTCACTCCGACCATATTTATCTTTAATATCAATACGATACAAAAAGTTCGAATTTATTTTTCAGATCTCCTTATTTTTTCCGCTTCCGTGTAGCCAGAATGTAGCTAGCACCCATCATAAACCTGCAAATTCAGGCACAAAAAAGCCCGCCAAACATCGACGGGCTGCCCTGCTGGTTGCTTCCTGCTGGCATGTATAAAGGTTATCGGCCATAGGCTAAGCGGTTGCCCAAAGAAAGCCTACCAAACCTCAGAATACTTTCAATCAATAGCCATTGCTGGCTATACTCGATTCACATCCCCCGGTTCAGTAGCCAATTTCGTATGGATATTAACGATCTCAATAAGGCCGCGACGCAGCTTGCCAAAGAAAATAAGTACGACCAAGCCATTGAACTTTTAAAAGAAGCTGTCTTAAAGATGAAGTCTGCCGGTGGGTACGGCAACAACGGATATACAAAGATCATCCCTTACTTCCAGAAGGCCAGAAGGTATTCTGAGGCAATCGAATATGCATACGAAAACTTGATACCGGCGCTTCGCGAGGATTGTAGAAAGACGTTTCCCCACAAGCCTGCTGAAATCCGAAATGCGCTTTTCGAGGTCGGTTGTCACCAAATATTCGACAAACTTCGTTTAAACGCGAAGCGCGAAAAACTGAAAGGTGATGAGATCAAATTCGAGGAATTATCACGCCAACACCTAGCGGAACATAAACGCTTACGCAAAATTGGCGAGGACAAGGACTTTCTAATCGAATACCGAAAGATCAGGCAGCTATATGGGGACGATAGTGCTACCTGGCCTCCGCCAATATATAAAAGATTCGGTGAGCATCATGGCAACATGTAAATATTGCGAAACAGGCGGAATACTGCAAGCCACTGACAGAAACGGGCTTTGTAAGAGGTGCGCATTCCCTGTCTTATCCGATATTCAGCAAAGAGCGCGCATCATGGAAGATTCCATAAGGCTTGCTCAAGACGGCAAAACACTGGCAACAAGATTGTCTCGGCATGAACTGCTGATGGATCAACTAGGGTATCTGCGCGAGTATGAAGATAAGGGAATAACTACACTGTCCCCTGCTCCCTCAGAGCTAGTCACAAGAATGAAGGGCTATCGAGATACAATAATCACTGAAGAAATAGTCAAAATCGCGGACAGAGCCAAGAAGAAAGCGGAACTAACCGCAAGTCCTTCATCAAAGTTTAATGTGCTAGCAAAGGCGCTATTGACGGCACAGGACATCTTAGAGGTCGAAGGCAAAACGCTCGGCGACGATTCTAGCGCCATTGAATTAAGACTTCTGATGCACAGGTCGAAAATTGAAGGTTACATTACGGAAGCAAGAAAAGCAGAGTTCAAGGGTAACGCCAAAAAAGCGATAGATCAGTATCAAGAAGCGCTCTTTTATATACATAACGATGACATAGATGATGATGTACAGCGTGAGTTAATCAATAACATCGAGTCCAGATTATCAGCGTTAACAGGCGAGGCAAAACCTGCTTTAGCTAAGCCCGTGTAGCGCCCCGCCTCCGGGCTGCGATACCCTGTTTCGTAAACAAAAAAACCGCCCCTAACATCAGAGGCGGTTCGATTCACGCCGGATGTGGCGTCAGTGCGTCAGCTCGTGCGACCCTTGCGGAATGTCTAGCTGTGCTGCCCACGCAAGCCGGTGGCCGGTGGTTTTCATGTCACTGCCGGTTTTAGTAAGTTGCCCATCCACGAACGCGCCAAACTGTCGGGGCGTAGGCAGCCCGGCCTTGATTGCAGTCTCTGCGGCTTCCACTGATAGTGTTATTGACTGTTGCCGCTGGCCGTTCCACTGCTCGATAAGCAGGGAAAGCGCCTGCCAGTCGTCAAGGATCTGCTGCGCTATGTCGGTGGCCTGTGCCGCCAGCTTTGCGTGTTGCTCTGCTTTGGCGTCAATTACGGGCTGTGCCTCACGCTTGATTGCTTCAGGAAGCGCGCCGGTCAGGGAAATGCGCTCGACGCGTAGGAGCCTTGCCGATTTCTCGGCCTCCAATTGCAGGTTAGCCAGCGCCTCGACGTTATCGCCAGACAAGTAGGCGGCGCTCAATTCTGCGTCCATATCTCTGGCTTCATGCGCGGCGTCCAGATGATCCAACTCGGCAAGCCGTGCCTTGATCTGGGTGCTGTTCATTGTTTCGATTGCTCTGGTTTTACTCATCGATGACACTCCTTTAGTGGTAAACCGGCAGTTCATCGGAAAGTCTATCAGCATCCGTTTCCGGCGCGGGTGCTGCGGCGTTCGCCTTCAGCGTTGCGGCATCGGCTTTCAGCGTTGCTAGATCGCGGTTCATGCGCGCCAGCGTGCCTTCAAAAATTGCTCTGACCATATCGTTTGCTGCGGCCAGTTGGTCTATCTTGCGCGCCACTGTCAGGACGTTGACGGTCGGGCGAGTTGCTACGGTTAGTTGTTTCATAATATCGCTTCTCTGTTTTCGTTTCTCATGGATGCCCCACAACGGAGGCGGCTCACCTGTCAGTAGCCCCAGATCACTGTCTGGAAATTTCGTCCAAGTCCAACATGTTCCCCTCGCGTAGTGATCGGGGAAAAATCTTGCGCCTGCACTGACTCCGCAAAAATCTTTAGCCTCGCGCGCGGTACTGTGCTTAAAATACCCTTTCTAACGTGTCCGGAAATGCCCGTTTCGCAGTAAGCCATGCAGACCGCTGAACCCATTACGCTGAAGCATCCTGAAAAGCCTGTGCGGCGTCCAATCATTGCCCCGGCTTGTGCGGTAGCCTTCGGCGTTCAACTGCGCCACCACGGCCCTGTAACGCGGCGCAATGGGTCGTCCTGCCATCATGGCGGCCACTGCATGAATGGCCTTTTGGTTGATCTGATCTTGCTGCTCTCGGTTCATACCCTTATTATACCATACGTTCTTGTATAAGTCTCTGCTCGGCAATTTCATACCCCCACACTCAGAAACAGAAAACTTAATAAACTAAAAAAACACGAGAAACATGGAAAACTCAGCAAACTCAATAATGGTGCGGCTTTCAGAGGTAGCCACATGCCCAAATAGTCTAAACCCGGCAATTCAGTTTTTCGTGTTTTCCAGTTTTCAGGGTGCGGGTGCTTTTTCATGAAACACCCCAGTTCAACTGATAAACGTGGGCGTTCTTGTCGGCCACATTGACGTGCCAGAATTGATGCTCTGCTGCATTGCTGCCGGTATGATCTCCCAGCGCGCGGGTGATCTTAGCCTTTGCAATCCCTGATCGGTCATGCGCCTGTGCTATCAGATCAGTTTTCTTGGTAATCCCCTCGCGTATGCAGTCCTTAATAACGTCCACGGCTGCCCGGTTGCGCTCCAGCATGGCATCCTGTCTGGCGCGTTTCTCGGCCTGCTCTCGCTCAGCTTGGCCTACCTCTTGAACAGACTCCAGCCGGTCATAGTAGGTGGTGCCATCGGCGTAGTTGTATCGGTAGACGGCTTCGCTGGCCACGTCACCACGGCTTTTGAAGTTCTCAAACTTCACGGTACGCAACCCGCTGGCGGCATCCTCGGTCACGGTGTCCAGCGTATAGGCGCAATCGGCATCATCTACTAGATCGCTGGTGCCGGAATAAATCACTTTCTGATCTTCGTCCCGGTGCTTGTTGACGTGGGCCAGCATAATCACGGTGCCGCCGTGTGAAACAAATTGCCGGACGCTCTCCCCAAATTGTGAAGCCCTGTCCTTCTTCATCAGGTCAGTGAATTTCTTTACAGTGTCCAGAATCAGGATCTTTCCCCGTGCGTTGTCTTGGCGTACCAGTTCACTTAGGTACTGGTGAAGGGTTTCAGATCTGAAGTCCCTATAGCCGGGTGCCATCATGTGAAAGCCGTGCTTTTCAGCCAGCTTCAGCTTGAACACCAGCCCTTTGTGGTTGTCATCGGCATTGATATAAAACACGTCTTGGGCGCGAATCTCACCCTTACGGATCGCCTGTATCAGTAGCCACAATATCAGCAGGGTTTTACCGGCGTTGGGCTTGGCATAAAAAATGGTTGATTGACCCAGAATTGCCATCCGTCCCAACACAAACTTGTCCTCTAACATTTGCGCCTCCATCGTTGCGGCTTGGCCATTCATTGAGAATTTAGCAAGATCAAAAACAGGTGGCTCATCCAGCGCAGCCTTACCACGTTCAATGCCTGCCCGGTGTGTCTCTGGCGTCATGCTCATACACTGCCCCCCACACGCTGTGCGAAACGGAACAGACGGCCAGCAGAGGCTTGAAAATGCGCCATATCGTCAGCAGTGAAGTTGCGGCCTTGCTGGACGTGATCCAGTGCAATCGAGGCGGTTATGGCGTCATAGGCAACCACACTGGCAATGTCTCGGGTCATGTATGCTGGACTACGCGCCACGGCAGCCCCAGGACGGCGCTCTGGCTCTGCAAACAGATCAGACAGCGTAAGCCCTAAGGCAGCCGTGATAAGCTCTGCATGACAGCCTGCGTGACAGTACACAAGGACACGGCCATCATCACCGGCCTTGATACGCAATCCGGCGGATCTGTCGCCATGCTGGTGAATGGCGGTAGGGCATGATGCCTGCCATTGCCCATCGGGTAGCTGCCGGACTCGGTTCAGGCGTGACAGAAATTCTTCAATCTGCATGATCGGCCACCTCCGCACCGTCAACTAGCCTGATTTCAATCGTGCTTTCTGCGGTCGCGATTTGCCGGGCGACCTTTGCACGGATCAGCCAGTCCAGAACGCCGCGAACATTGGCGGGAGTGAAGCCGGTCTGTTTCGCCAACTCTCGAATGGTCGAAGCTCGATCAACTTGGCCGCCTGCTTTTATGATGAATATCAAAACTGATTTCAGCAGCGCACCAAGCGGCTGTGACGGATCGTATGGGTCACGCTTTGCCGGTATAACCGAAACGCCATAGACTCCGCCTGTGTAGGTGTCCGGACGATTACGCTGGCTCTCAAGAATGCGCTGCACACGAACCCATGCCGGGTGTGTCTCTGGGCAAGAGGTGGTATAATGGGGCTTCTCTGTTTTGGCGCTCTCGTTACTTTGGCTGGTGGCGGGGGCGTTTTTCATTATGCAGCCTCCACTTTGCGCTGGAGATACGCGTCCAGATCCTCGCGCCTGAACCCACAAACGCGGGCAGAGAATCGAATCTTGCGGGGGAAGTCTGGGTCTGTCTGCTCAAGGCGCCACAGTGTTGTGGTGGAAAACCCACAATGTGCGGCGGCGTGTTTCAGGCGTAAAATTGCAGGCTGTTTCGTTTGTGTGCTCATTTGTTCTATAACTCTCGGTTTATTGCGACAGTTAGAACATAGGGCAACGACTTTAAGTTGTATACCGATCGGTTTAGGCCGATTAAAATACTTAATCAACCCAAGCAGTCAGGTTTCCTTTTTGACTGTTTCGATACTGGCGTAAGCATAGAGTTTCATGTACTGCGCATTGTAGGTATCGGCAACTCTCTGGTTGATGGCCTCATTGGGTGAGTCGCATTCCTTTCTCAGATCCTCTTTGATTTTTCTGCACAAGTACCCGCGCATGTCGATCTTTTTGCTTGCGGTATAGTTTTGGTGCTTCCGCTTTACACCCCGCTTACCTCCACCTAGAACATAGGCAAGGGCACTTCGGGCTTTATCTGGTATAAGACCACCCCCGGCAACAAGAGCACACAAGGATTCCATCTCCCCTGTGTCCTGCCAATGCACAAAGCTATAATACCAGCCAAGGGGATCGCTAGCGCGCTCATCCGGATCATAGACGCTATAAAACAAGTCTTCTAAATCGTCGTTGACGGCTTCGGGCAGCCCAGTTAATCGAGGTGTCATCCTAATGCCCTTCCGGAATGGTCTATAATGGAACTCATGCCCGCGCCTCCTGCAAATCTGGAGCAGTATGCCCGGAAAGCCTTTCTCCTAGCCTGCTGATAATGTCGTCAGCATCCTGATTTCCTAAATGGAAGTAATTCTCCGCAATCATCGTCCCGTCTTTATGCCCCACCAGCCGGGCGATGGCCAGAACGGGTTCGCCCTGCATCACCAACTGGCTAATGAAATTATGTCGGAAGGCATAGAAATCCAGATCAGCATCTATGCCCGCAAATTTTTTCACTTTGATCCAGTGTCGTCTGTAAGCGTTTTTATCCAATATGCCACCGGCCACGCGCTCCGATGGGAATACATAGCCGCTTTGCGGGTCGCCTAACTGCTTACGCCAACTGGTCAACACGTCCAGCAGTTCGCCACTAACAGGGAATTGAACCTGCGCCGGACTGTCGCCCTTGTCCTTGGTCTTTTCCGGTGTGAACGTGTGAAGCGTCTTATTACTGAACCTGTTGTGCCTGATATTCTCCCAGCGCATTACGCGAATGTCGCCCGGTCGCATACCCGTAAACCACGCTACCAGCGCGAAGGGTATAAACCAGTGCGGATAAGCTGCTACATCCAAATCAGGCAGAAATGACTTGCCGTGCTCTCGGCTGTTACGTCTCTGCGCCCTGATACGCTCCGCAAACAGATCTAGCCCTGTGCGGAGTGCTGCCTTCGTTTCGTCTGAAATCACATTGCGTTTGCCCTGCGCTTCCCGGTCGCTGGCCTCCTTTTCGGCCCGTTCCGTGACCGTCATGCGGGGCAGCTTCACATCCTTTAGTGGATTGGTCGCAAGTATTGCGGGGGAGTCATCACGAGGCAGAGCGGCACGGTTTAGCATGGCCTTGAAGGCTGAAAACGCACGAATCAAAGTTGCCCGGTTGACCCCCTGTTTTCGCTTATCGTGGAACCAAGCTGTAATGTCTGCCCCGCTGAGCATACTCATATCACGGTCAAACAGATGGCCAAAATTGTTTCGAATGCCGTTAAGGATGGATTTACCGGTGCGACAATGGGCGGTTTGATAGGGGGTATAAATGTCCTCAAAGTAGCGGCCAGCGTTCAGATATTGATTTGAGTCTGCCTGCTGTCTGGCCTCTCTGAGCGCCTGCAATCGCTTGGCCCTCTCAAGGCGGGGGCTGGTGGCATGCCTGAGCATCTCTTCAATGGCGCGCGCCCTCTCTGCGGCCTGCTGGGGTAGCAGATCATCATGAGCACTTGCGATAGTGTCCACAACACGGGTGCCGTCAACATCCTGATATCTGAAGCGCCATGAAATACCGTGCTTCAGCTTAATGGCGAATAGGCCAGGATTTTTGGTGCATCCAAGCTGGCCACGCTCTTTTGCCGTCCGTTTGAACTCTTTTAAGTCATCACCAGTGATAGAAGACAGTAGCTTCATGATCCGATCCCGTGTGGCCAATATGTAGCCATTATACAGCAATTAGCTGAAATTTTCAGGGACGTTCTGAAATGAACGGTTTTTGCAATATATTGAAAATCAGGAAAATATGACTGCAAGCCCTTGTTTTTTATACCCTAGAAGCTGCCTTCGGGAGGCAGGGGTCGGAGGTTCGAATCCTCTCACTCCGACCAACTATTGGCTATCGTCGCGGCGCCAAGCTACAATCGGCCCATGACCTCAAGTATCGTCCGATTATACCAACGCCTGTTTCTGTTGCTGCTTTGCGGCAGCCTTTGCCACATCGCTGTGGCCCAGTCCCAGAGCCAGCCTGCACCCGAAACGCCCTCCGCCACCAGCCGCTACAATGTCGAAATCGGCCTTGAAGCCTTCCAGAACGGCGACTACGAGACGGCGCTGGACGTGTTTACCGAAGGCGCCATGATTGGCCACGCCATCGCCCAGTACAATCTGGCCCTGATGTACCATCAGAGCATCGGCACCGATCAGGATTTCGAACGCGCCATGCAGCTGTATGCGCTGTCAGCGCAGCAGGGCATCGTGCGTGCCCAGTTCAACCTGGGCGTCATGTACGATCAGGGCCAGGGCGTGGAACAGGATTACCGCGAGGCGTATTACTGGTATGAACAGGCCGCCGAGCAGGGCGACGCCGATGCGCAGTACGCTGTGGGCACCATGAACTTCTATGGCCAGGGTCGCGCCGAGGATTTCCCGGAAGCCATGCGCTGGTATCAGGAGTCGGCGCGCCAGGGTCATCGCGATGCCCAGTACAACCTGGGCGTGCTGCTGATCAGTGGCCTGGTGGGTGAACCCAACCCCACTGCCGCGCTGACCTGGTTCACCATGGCGGCCGATAACGGCAGCGCCGATGCGCAATACAATGCGGCGCTGATGTACGCCACTGGTCAGGGGGTTGAGCGTGACGCAGCCAAGGCCCGCGATTATTTTGCCCAGGCCGCCGAGCAGGGTTTGCGTGACGCCCAGACCAGACTGGGCATCCTGTATGCGACCAGCGATCAGGATGGCGTGACGCGCGACTATGAACAGGCCCGATTCTGGTTCAACCGTGCTGCACACCGTGGCGACGCAACTGCGCAGTATTTTCTGGCGCGCATTTTCGCCGATGGTCTGGGTGTGGAACAGAACCTGGCCATTGCGCATATGTGGTACGAACTTGCATATCGCTTCGGTTACGAGCATGCAGTCAGCTCACTTGAGCGTCTACGCGCTGACATGGATGAGGAAACCATCCTGCAGTCGCGGCTGATGGCAGCGCGCTGGATGCGCGCCTACGCCGAACAGAACCCCGACTCGGTACGCATCACCCGCATGCCCGATGCCGGCTCTGGCGACAACTCTGGCGACAACTCTGGCGACAACTCTGGCGGCAACCCAGGCGAAAACCCGGGCGACACTTCTCCTGACTGATCCGCACCGGCCTTTGTGGCGTAATGTTGTTCGCACAGATCCAAACATATCAACCGCGCACTGCGGGCAAAGACCGGAGAAAACTGTATGTCCCTTGAAGTAATTGATTTTGGCGCCTCGGATATCGACAACAAGCTGGCCAACATGAGCGCCTCGCAAATCGACGATCTGGCCTTTGGGGCCATCCAGCTGGATGCCAGCGGCACGATTCAGCAATACAATCAGGCCGAGGGCGCCATTACCGGCCGTGCGCCTGACAAGGTAATCGGTAAAAATTTCTTCACCGATGTCGCCCCCTGCACCAATACGCCCAAATTCAAGGGCGCATTTGACAAGGTGGTCGCCGAACGTGGCAGCGTCATGCTGGAATACACGTTCGACTACCAGATGGCCCCTACCAAGGTTAAGGTGCACATGAAGCCGGCCCTGGTCGGTGGCAGCTTCTGGATTTTTGTGAAAAGACTCTGAACCGTGTGGTGGCAACAGCCGGGGCTGCTGGAAAGTTATCTGGAGGATTTTCTCAGCGACGCCCTGCATCGCCGTGGCCTGGCTGAGCTACTGCTGGATGGCAACACGCGGCCCGAAGACCTGCTGCCCAACCCCCGGCATTTCGGCTTCAGTTCCCTCGACATGGTGGAACTGGCGCGGTGCTTTGCGCTCGCATTGGGGCTGGACCGCACGGGCATTTCCGATTTGCTGCTGGCCAGGCGCTCGGCCGAGGGCTGGCTGGGTGTGGCCAGACGAAGCCTGGAGATTGACGCCAGCCGGTTCGTCTTCCATACCTCCGGCACCACTCAATCGCCGAAACCCGTGACGCATGAAACCTGGCGCCTGCAACGAGAGATCGATTGCCTGGCAACCCTGCTGAGCAAACCTGCGCGAATGCTCAGCCTGGTACCGCTCCATCACATTTACGGGTTCATCTGGGGAATTGTCCTGCCCGCACACTGGCAGATTCCGATGCTGCGCGTGAAACCGGAGCGAACCCTGCCTGACCACTGGGCAGCACAGTTCCGTGACGGCGACATGATCATTGCCACGCCGGACATCTGGTCTCTGGTTGCCAGGCTGGAAGTGAAACTTCCCCCACGATTTATCGGCATCAGCTCTACCGCACCGCTGTCCCCCGAGGTAGCGGCCAGGCTCCGCCTGGACTACCCGGATGCCACGCTGATGGAGGTGTTTGGCAGCACCGAAACCGCTGCCATTGGCTGGCGAACCAAGGATGGAGACACCTTCAATCTGTTACCGTACTGGCAGCTGACGACCGACGGCGAGCGGGCCCGGCTTGTCGACATCGATACCGGTGACGCGCGTCTTCTTGATGACGGCATGCGTATCGTCAACGCGACCCGGTTCGAACCATTGGGTCGCCAGGATCAGGTGATCCAGATAGCCGGACACAATGTCAGCCTGACAGCTGTCACCCGCCTGCTTTGCACCTACCCCGGCATGGCAGATGCCCTGGTGCGGCCCGCCGATACACCGATGGGTCTGCGCCTCAAGCTGTACTGCGTTCTTGAACAGGCTCCGGCGTCTGCGACCACCTGGTATGAACACTTCAGTCAATGGCTGGATGTCAACCTCGGACACCTGCCCCCACCAATCAGCATTGTCATCGGCGACTCTCGTCCCGAAAACGTGATGAACAAGGCCGTCGACTGGCCGGACTCGACAGGTAAACCGGTGTTCGGCTGTTTGCGCAGTGAGTTCGCACAGAGCCACTGACCCCGGCCCTTCTATCAGTCCCGCAAATCCGCTCGACAACGGTGAAGAAATGCCCTATCTTCGCGACCGAACCTGCGGGTGTAGCTCAATGGCAGAGCAGAAGCTTCCCAAGCTTACGACGAGGGTTCGATTCCCTTCACCCGCTCCATCCCTGCTGACGCTGACCTTGATTAAAATCTGTAGTAGAGTCAGAGCTGTCAACGGACTTCAGGGAGATCATTGTCATGTTCAAAAACCCCATACTCTCCGCCACACTGGGACTGCTTATTGGCCTGTCCTCTACAGCACTGGCGCAGGACACCGACGCTCTGCACAACATCGTCGCCGGAGACCACCGTTCGGAAGCCAGCAAGGCGCGCGACGTATACCGCAACCCGGTCGAAACACTGGCGTTTTTCGGCATCGAACCACACCATACCGTGGTGGAGATTTTCCCGGGGACCGGCTGGTACACCGAGATTCTGGCGCCCTATCTGCGTGACGAAGGCAAACTCATCGCTGCGGGTTACCCGCGCGATCCCGAGGCCGCGTCCACGTTCATGATTCAGCTTAACGACACTTTTGACCAGATGCTCGAGTCACGTCCGGATCTGTACGACCAGGTCGAGATCGCCGAGCTGTATCCGCGCCAGCGCTCCGAACTGGCAGAACCAGGCACGGTTGATGCGATCCTGGATTTCCGTAACGCCCACAACTGGTTCAACTGGGGGCCGGCCGCCATGCTCGGCGCCTGGTACGACGCGCTCAAGCCGGGCGGCATTGTCGGCATTGTTGATCACCGCATGGACCCTGGCCGCGAAGCCGGCAACGGCTACATCCACGAGAAAACCCTGATTGATACCATGGAGGAGCACGGCTTCCGTTACGTGGGCAGCACCGAGATCAATGCCAACCCCAACGATACCAAGGATCATCCAGGCGGCGTCTGGAATCTGCCGCCCAACCTGCGCGACGTTACCGAGACTGACCGGGAGAAATACCTGACGATCGGCGAGAGTGATCGTCTGACCATGCTGTTCAGGAAGATCTGACCCCAGGTCAGGTCGCCAATAACAACCTACAATAAAAGGAAAATCGGCCATGTTCAAACTGAGCCTGAATTGGAGAACATACCTGTCAAGCTGGTGCATCGCGGCCGCGCTGGCATTGACTCTGGGCGCCAACGCCAGCCTTGCCCAGCCCACGGCACCGGACAACAAAACCGTGGTCATGGTGCCCATGCGCGACGGCGTCGAGCTGGCCACTAATATCTACCTGCCCGAGGGCGACGGCCCCTGGCCGGTCATCCTGACTCGCACCCCTTATGACAAGGACGGCATTGATCGCAGCGTCGCCGCCTATAACGATCGCGGTTATGCCGTGGTGTCGCAGGACGTGCGTGGGCGTTACGACTCCGAAGGCGAAAACCGTCCCTTTGAGAACGACATTGAGGATGGTTATGACACCGTCCAATGGATCGCCTCACAGACCTTCAGCGACGGCAACATAGGCATTTTTGGCACCTCGGCGCCCGGCATCACCTCCAATCTGGCTGCCGCCTCGGCGCCGCCCAATCTGACCGCCGCTTACGTCACCGTGGCACCCGACAGCCTGTTCTACCGCTCACGGTTTGTGGGCGGCGTGTTCAAGGAAAGCCATTCCGGCGGCTGGCTGCGTGGCCAGGGTGTCAGCGAGGAAGCCATCAACGCCTACAGGGCGCGCGCAGTGCTGGATGACCAGTGGCGCGCCACCGACTTCCTGTTTCACCGCCATAACGTGGAAATCCCGGTCTACAACGTCGGCGGCTGGCACGATATCTATGCCGAAGGTTCGCTGCACAACTTTGTCTACCTGCAGAACGAAGGCAACCCGCAGGCCCGCGGCAAGCAGAAACTGTTCATGGGCGCCTTTGGCCATGGCACGCTGCAGGGTGATCTGGAGTACCCCGGTGGCGGCCTGATCAACGGCAGTCTGGAGGAACAGATGCGCTGGTGGGACTACTGGCTCAAGGACATTGACAACGGCATCATGGACGAACCGCCGGTCAGTATCTACATGATGGCCTCTGCCCGCAAAGGCAACGTCTCCGACAAGAACCGCGTCATTCACATGGACAGCTGGCCGCCGGAAAATATCGAGACCCGCTATTACCTGCAGCCGGACATGAGCCTGGCCACAGATCCGCCCACTGCGGCGGATGCCAGCAAGACCTACATCTTCGACCCGGCCAACCCGGTACCCACCGTAGGCGGCCAGAATCTGGGCGCCGATGTCGGTCCGCGCGATCAACGCGAGATTGATGAGCGTCAGGACTACCTGCGCTTCAGCACCCCGGTGCTGGAGGAAGACGTGGTGGTCGCCGGTCATATCGACATGGAACTGTTTGTGTCCACCGATGCGCTGGATACCGATTTTGTGGTCAAACTGGTCGACATCTACCCGGACGGTTATGAGGCGCTGATTCTGGATTACCCAATCAGGGCGCGATTCCGTCATGGCCAGGAAGCCGACGATGTTGAAATGATGACACCCGGCGCGGTAGAGCGACTGGTCATCAATATGTGGAGCACGGCGCAGACCTTTGAAGCCGGCCATCGTATTGGCGTGCATGTCACCTCCAGCAACTACCCGCGCTTTGCCGTCAATCCGAATAATGGCGCGGCGCTCGACGACAGCAGCACACCGGCACAACAGGCGCGCAATACCATCTATTTTGACGCCAACCGGCCATCGGCCATTGTTTTGCCCGTGGTCACTGCACCACTGGATTGATGCTCAAGCCCGCCTGCGCCCGACCCAGCCATTGGGATCCGGGCGCAACGGGTGCTTTACCCCCTCGCTTCTGCTAGAATACGCGCCCTCTAAAGCAGACACCGGACATAACAGCCATCATGGCCGCTATCAGACCCCCGGCGCACCGGCCTCTGGCCACGCCACCATAAGTTTCCGCCTACACACTCCGTCATTTCCTGATGGCAGACTGCGCTACCAGTCTGTGCACGATGTCGATCGACCTTAAATATTACCCAGAGCCCATTCCATGTTACATGCCCTGAAACAAAGCTGGTTTTCCAATATCCGTGGCGACGTGCTCGCCGGTATCGTCGTTGCCCTGGCGCTGATCCCCGAGGCCATCGCATTTTCGGTGATCGCCGGTGTCGATCCCAAAGTGGGTCTGTACGCCTCGTTCTCCATTGCCGTCATTACTGCCATCGTTGGTGGCCGCCCGGGCATGATCTCCGCCGCCACCGGCGCCATGGCGTTGGTCATGGTGACGCTGGTGCGGGATCACGGTCTGGAATATTTACTGGCTGCCACCGTGCTGACCGGCCTGTTACAGATTCTCGCCGGTGTGTTCAGGCTCGGCCTGCTCATGCGTTTTGTGTCACGCTCGGTGGTTACCGGTTTCGTAAATGCCCTGGCCATCCTTATTTTTCTGGCCCAATTGCCCGAGATCACCGGCGACAACGCGACCGTCATGGTCTATGCGGTGCTGGCGGCCGGGCTGGTGATCATCTACGGCATGCCCTACCTCACCAAGGCGGTGCCCTCGCCCCTGGTCTGCATCGTGGTACTGACCGGACTCGCCATGTATTTTGGTTTTGACCTGCGAACGGTGGGCGATATGGGCGAGTTGCCGGACAGCCTGCCGGTGTTCCTGATTCCAGATATCCCGCTGAACTGGGAAACGCTGCAGATCATCTTCCCGTACTCGGTCACGCTTGCAATTGTCGGTCTGCTGGAGTCTATGATGACGGCAACGATCATTGATGACCTGACCGATACCCCCAGCAACAAGAATCGCGAGTGCATCGGTCAGGGTGTTGCCAATATTGGCACGGGTTTTATCGGTGGCATGGCTGGCTGCGCGATGATTGGTCAATCGGTCATTAACGTTAAATCTGGTGGCCGCAAACGCCTGTCATCGTTTACCGCTGGCACCGTGCTACTGATCCTGGTGGTGTTCCTGGGTGACTGGGTCGGACAGATTCCCATGGCCGCGCTGGTGGCAGTGATGATCATGGTGTCCATCGGCACCTTCAGCTGGTCTTCGGTCGCCGATCTGCGCAAGAACCCGAAAAGCTCCAGCATTGTGATGATCTCCACCGTTGCCGTTGTGGTCATGACCCACAACCTGGCGTTGGGCGTGTTACTTGGCGTACTGCTCAGCGCGCTGTTTTTTGCCCGCAAGGTCGGCGATATCCTGTATATCGGTTCCACGCTGTCAGATGAGGGTGACCATCGCCAGTATCAGGTGGTAGGCCAGGTGTTTTTTACCTCGGCCGACCAGTTTATTGCCGGCTTTGATTTCAAAGAGGCCGTGGATAAGGTTACTATCGATCTGACCCGCGCGCACTTCTGGGACATCACAGCGATCAGTTCGCTGGACAAGGTGATCATCAAATTCCGCCGTGAAGGTGCTGATGTCAATATCGTCGGCCTCAATGAAGCCAGCGCGACACTGGTAGACCGGTTTGCAGTGCACGACAAACCCGATGCTGTCGAACGGCTGATGGGTCACTGATGCGCAAACCACACACAGAACAAGGGAACGCCGCAATGTCAGATATCCAGATTCCGGAAATGGCGGGCAAAGTCCTCGCCTGCATCGACGATTCGGTCTACGCCGAGGCAGTCTGCGACTACGCCGCCTGGAGCGCCAGCCGCATGCACACGCAGCTCAGCCTGCTGCATGTGCTGGACAAGACCGAAAGCACCACTGCGCACAATCTGAGTGGCAGCCTGGGCCTGGGCGCCCAGGAAAATCTGATGCAGGAGCTGGCAGAGCTTGACCAGAAACGTGCCAAACTGGAAATGGAAAAAGGCAAGCTGATGCTGCAGGCTGCGATGACGCGTGTGCAGGAAAAAGGCATTGTTGATGCCGAATCGCGCCAGCGCCATGGCGAGTTGGTGGACACGCTGATTGAGCTGGAGTCTGAGACCCGCATCCTGGTGGTTGGCAAGCGCGGCGCTGACACTGAGACCGCTCACGGCCATATCGGCAGCCACCTGGAAAGCATCATTCGCGCCCTGCACAAACCCATCCTCATCGCCCAGCAATCCTTTGTCCCGCCCAAACAGATCATGGTCGCCTATGACGGCAGCACGACCATGCGCAAGGGCATTCAGATTGTCGCTGCCAGCCCACTCGGCCGTGGCATTCCTCATCATGTGGTGATGGTGGGCGCTGATACCGAGGTGGCGCGGGAGCAGCTGCGAGAAGCCACTGACGTGCTGTCTGCGGCAGGCTTTGAGGTAACCGGTGCCGTCATTCCCGGAGACGCGGATACGGCGCTGGCCGAGTATCAGGAGCGGGAGAATATTGACCTGCTGGTCATGGGTGCCTACGGACATTCGCGCATACGCCAGCTGATTCTGGGAAGTACCACGACCGCCATGATTAAACGTACAAAAGTGTCGCTGCTGGTATTGCGCTAACGCGCATCCAGCACGGCCTGCGACACTATGTCACATTGTATGAATCCCGGGACTGAGTAAACTGTCAGCATCAAGGTACTCAGACTCGGAAGACGTACATGCTGACGACACATGCTCAACCAGATTTCCGTAAACGGCTGCTGGGCTGCGCCATCGCGCTGATCGCGGTTGCCAGCCACAGTGCACTGGCCCAGGCGCAAACCCAGGCGCAGACAACAACCAGCAACGCCACCCCCATCGAAGAAATTCTGATCTGGGGCAGTGATGCCGGCCAGCGCTCCAGCATGAGCCATCCGTCCAGCGTACTGACTCAGGCAGACCTGGCCAGTATCAATATCGCCACCACCGAAGATGTGGTCAAGTTCGAGCCCAGCCTGGTCATTCGTCGCCGGTTTATCGGCGATTCCAATGGCACCATGGGCATGCGTGGCGCCAATATGTTCCAGACCCCACGTTCCATGGTATTCGCCGATGGTGTGCCCTTGCACTACCTGTTGCAATCGCGCTGGAATGGTTCACCACGCTGGTCCATGGTATCGGCCAGCGAGATTGCCCAGGTAGAGGTCCTGTACGGACCGTTCTCGGCCGAATACAGCGGCAACGCCATGGGCGGTGTGGTGCTGATCGAGTCAGCCATTCCGCAACAGCGCGAGTTCCATTTCGACAGCTCCTACTACTCGCAGGAATTTGACGCCTACGGATTCAGTGACCGGGTCAATGGTTATAAAAGCTTCTTTTCGGTCGGCGACAAAATTGGCGACACCAGCCTGTATTTTTCCTACAACCGTCTGGAAAACGACTCCCAGCCACAGACGTTCTATTTTGGTGCCAACAACAGCAGTCCGGCAGCCAGCAATGTCACTGGCGGCGTAATTGGCAACGATCAGTTCGGTACTCAACGGCTCTGGTTTGGTGATACCGGGGTCGTTGACACTGAGACACAGAATTACAAGATCAAGATCGGACACGACATCGGCGCCTGGTCCGGACTGGTGAATATTGCCTATGAAGATCGCGCCTCCGGCAACCAGCCCACGGCGTATATGCGCAACAGCAGTGGCGACCTGGTCTGGAGCGGCAATGTGCGGCAGGACGGCACGGGCATCAGCATCCCGGCCGGTCGACTGGGTGTGGGTGAACAGGAACGTGACAGCCTGTCGCTGGGGCTGCGCGTGCGGGGTCCGTTGACCGATACCATTGATCTGGAAAGCAATCTCAACCAGTTTTCCATTGTCCGTGACGAAAGCCGCGACTCACTGCGCAACCCGGCCGACCCTGCCTACACGCCAGCGGGCCAGGTTACCGACTTTGGTGACACCGGCTGGCAGAGTGCCGAGGTAAAACTGACTTTCAATCAACTGGGCATCGACGATCTCAGCCTGGTCACCGGCCTTCGCTACGATGCCTATGAACTGAACATTGATGTCTACGACTCCAATGCTTACCAGTCAGGCAGCAAAGACCGACTCAACAGCAGCAGTGGCGGTGAAACCGACGTCAGCGCCGCGTTTGCCGAGCTGAGCTGGCTGCCAACACAACAATGGGCATTGACCCTGGGCGGACGCTACGAATCCTTCAACAGCAACGATGGCTATTACACCACCGTGATTGGTGGTGACGTGCGGCCCGTGGCCGTGCCGGGGCAATCACGCAGTGCGTTCTCGCCAAAGTTCACCGCTGCCTACCAGCCCACCGACAACTGGACACTGAGTTACGCCGTAGCCGAGGCCTACCGCTTCCCCATCGTTGAGGAACTGTTCAGCCAGTACCAGGCCTACAACACCATCAACCAGGCCAATCCGTCTTTAAAGCCGGAGGCTGGACTGCATCACAATCTCGGTGTGGAGTATGGTTTTGATGGCGGTTATATCCGCGTCAATGCGTTTCAGGAAAGCATTGAGGACGTGATCGAGGCGCAAGCCGAAACGCTGCCTGGCGGCATCTCGGTGCGGACCTTCATCCCGATTGACCAGGTGGACACACTGGGCGGCGAGTTTATCGTCAACGCCAGCGATCTGTGGCTGGACAACCTGGACCTGCGCTTTAACACCACTTATACCGACAATGAAATTGTGCGTAACCGGGTGGATCCCAGCATCGAAGGTAATGTCTATCCGCGTCTGCCGACATGGCGCGCAAACCTGCTGGCCACCTACCACATCAGCGATGACTGGAATATCGGCCTGAACTACCAATATGCTGATACCAGCTTTGGTCGCAATGACAATCGCGACACTGAGCAGAATGTTTACGGTGCTCAGGATGGGTATTCAAGAGTGGGTATCAAGACCGACTATCGTTTTGGTAACGGTTTCTCGCTGGGCGCAGGTGTCGACAATATCGGCAATGACATCGACTTCGTCGCCCACCCATGGCCCGGCCGCACCGTCTACCTGAACGTCTCCTACGACTGGCAGTAAGCCGGTAATACCATAGACAGTCTCACACCTTAGCGCGTGAGACTGTTGAACAGATCAAAATAGCCCGGGAAGGTTTTTGCCGTACAGCCCGGATCGTTGATGGTAATGGCACTGTCACCAAACGCGGCCAGCGAAAAACACATGGCCATGCGGTGGTCATCATAGGTATCAATCTCCGCCGGCAGAATCTTTGCCGGCGGTGTGATGACAATGTAGTCCTCACCCTCTTCTACCGTCGCACCCACCTTGCGCAGTTCCGTGGCCATGGCCGACAGCCGGTCAGTTTCCTTGACCCGCCAGTTGTAAATATTGCGAATCGCGGTGGGCCCTTCAGCAAACAGGGCAGTGGTGGCGATGGTCATGGCGGCATCCGGAATATGGTTCAGGTCCACGTCGATGCCGTTTAACTGGCCACGGCTGACTTCGATCCAGGTGTCACCCCATGCCACTTTTGCGCCCATCTGTTCCAGAACATCCGCAAACCGGGCGTCGCCCTGCACACTGGATGATCCGGTACCATGCACGCGCACGGTACCACCGGCGATGGCTGCGGCAGCAAGAAAATACGAGGCTGACGACGCGTCACCTTCCACCATGATGTCACCCGGCGCCTGGTAGTGCTGACCCGCGCGCACCACAAAGCGCTGGTAGTCATGATTCTCGACAGCAACACCAAAGCGCTGCATCACATCCAGAGTGATGCGAATATAGGGCTTGGACACCAGCTCACCGTCCACCACAATCTCCAGATCGTCATCACACAGCGGCGCTGTCATCAGCATGGCGGTAAGAAACTGACTGGAGATATTGCCGCGGATACTGACTCGACCACCATGCAGGCGTGTCCCGCGAACCAGCAGGGGCGGAAACGACTCCGCGCCCAGATAGGTGATATCTGCCCCGGTGGCACGCAGGCAATCGACCAGGTCACCAATGGGACGTTCATACATGCGCGGTTCACCATTCAGGGTAAACTCACCGTCACTGGCGGCCAGCGCTGCGCACAGCGGGCGCATGGCGGTGCCAGCGTTACCCAGAAACAATGTCAAAGCGCCATCGTAAGAGAAATGGCCGCCCTTGCCCTGCACGACGCACCCGGTTTTGTCATCGCTTAGCGTCAGCTTGACGCCCAGCGCCGTTAATGCCTGCAGCATGTAACGCACATCGTCACTGTTCAGCAGGTTGCTGATGCGGGTTTCGCCCTCAGCCAGGGCTGCCAGCAACAGGATGCGGTTGGACAGGCTTTTGGAGCCCGGCAGGGTAATTTCCCCATGGGCAGAGCTGACTGGCGCCAGCACCAGCGAATCGTTGTGATGGGATGACATAATGGAAGCACGTGTTAACGGACGGGAATACGCCAAGTATAGCGGATTCCCGCGCTGCGCTCAAAAATGCCTGGTCGGGGTCATACCAGCCCTGCGTATCACAGAGGCTGCATCTCCAGGAGCTGGAAGATGGCGTTATTTTTCTGTTGCCCCGGCATCCGTTGACGCCTGGCTCTGGGGCCGGCCACTTTGGTACTTGAGGCGGTTCTCCCAGCGCTTGCGGGCAAAGCGCCGCATATTGGGGATGTCGTCGGTCTCATCCATGATGGCCTGCCCCAGGATGGTCTCCAGCACGTCCTCCATGGTCACCAGCCCCAGCCAGGTGCCGTACTGGTCGTACACCAGCGCCATGTGCTGGTGCTCGGCAAGAAACGCGCTTAACAGCGCCTCGGCGCTGATCTCGTCGGTGACAATCTTGACCGGTTTGATCAGGTCGGCCACTTTGGCATCGGTCGCCGCATCCAGCAACTCGGCGCGAAACACGACTCCATGGGGATGTTCTTCCTGATCCACCACCGGATAACGCGAGAATGCCGTGTCGCGCATGGCATCCAGAATATCGCCGACCACCGAATCTGCCAATAGATACTCACACACGGTTTTGGGCGTCATGATGTCCTTGATCTGGACTTCATGCAGATCCAGGATATTGGCAATAACCCGGCGCTCATCTTCATCGAGTTGGTCGGTATCGCGACCCAGATTGGTCAGCGCCTTGATCTCCGAGCGCAAATCCACGTCTGCTGCGCCCACTCCCATCCACTCGGTAATCTTGTCCGACAACATGATGAAGGGTTTCAGGACCAGAATCATGAAATTAAGGGTGCCGGGTAACCACGGCACCAGACTCTGCCAGTAGCGTGCGCCCAGGGTTTTGGGAATGATCTCGGACAGTATCAACACCAGGAAAGTCATCACGGCCGACGCCGCAGCAAGGTAACCATCACCGAACACGACGCCGACCTGGGCACCAACACCGGCGGCACCGAAGGTATGCGCGACGGTATTCAGCGTCAGTATCGCGGCCAGAGGCTGATCAATACGGTCCTTGAGCTTACGCAGTTTTCTGTACAGCTCCGGGTCGGAGTGGCGAAAGCGGGTGACGTGACTGGGGGTCAGTGACAGAAGCGCTGCTTCCAGCAACGAACAGACGAATGATACACAAATCGATAACAGTGCAAATAGCAGAAGTAGGCCCATACAGGGTCTTTGGATCTCCAGACAACAAGGGATGTAAATGCTACTACACTAAGCGCTGCGCTCACAAACATTAATGCACCAACGTGTGCCCTCAGGCACTGAACGCTCCTGTCGGCGCAGTGCCGACTTTGCGCTGCCAGAATTTCTCATGCAGGAAGTACACCACTGTGTTGATAGCCGGTTCCACCAGCGCCACGGCGCCGCCAATCAGCACGCTGCCAGTCATGGCCCAGGCCACGCTGAAAGCGGTGATGAAATGCAATACGGCAAAGCTGGCGGTTTTCTGTACCTGTTTCATGTCCCTGTCCTCATCCGGTAGAAGCATCGCCACCCGCGGCGCGAGTGGCTTCTTCGATGGATAAAGCTTAGAGCAGGCCGTTGATAATGGAAATTTGTTAATTTCTATGCAAACGATAATAATTATCAATTACCGCTTGCCAATTACCGGGGCCAGTCATCCGCCCAATTTCAGGAAATTCAGAAACTCACGTCGGGTTTTCGGGCCGTAGGTCCTGAAATGTGGCTGCGGATCATTCATGTACGCCAGCTTGCGCTGGCTGACATTATCACCTGCCAGAAAACCCTGAATCTCGGCGGCAGAGATGTTGTAGGGCACTGCCGCATTCAGGCCAAAAACCTTACGCCGCAATTCGGGCGTAATCTCCGGATAGTCAAAGCGTTCCTGGAATTCCTGCGAAATCTGAAAGGTGCGGAAGGCCTGGATCTGGTCCTGCGGCGAGCCATACCAGATGGAATCGGTGCCCCACAGCACGTTGTCCTGGCCCACGTATTTGAACAGTTTGCCCAGTGAATGCGCAGCATTATCCGGGTCGCGCATCAACAGTCGCCAGGTGCTGCCCAGCTCGGCGTAGACGTTGCTGTTGGGCGCTACATCATTGTCGATCAGTGACTGGATCAGGGTGTCGATCCCCATGCGGTTTTCGCCCGGCGCGAAGGCCTGCTCGGTGATGGAGTCGTCATAACCCGAGTGATAGATCAGGAAGTTCATGTCCGGGTACATTTTCGCCACCACACCGACATCGTCGCAGCGGCTGTGCTCCAGTGACACCGGACCAAAGGGCAGGCCCTTGTGAACGCAGATATTGCGCACACCCAGCGAACGGGCACGCTCGATCATGGCCAGGCCCGGGTCATCATGCAACCAGAAACCGACACCACCGGGACCGAACTGGGTCTGTCTCTTATACACATCTGACGCTGCCGACGATCTACTCTGTGTAGA
>OLID01000248.1_pt1 | contig 29346 bp, 22 predicted proteins | sample 1609361 | NCBI WGS metagenome assembly OLID01 (sample SAMN05416778, study PRJEB24817) | seawater metagenome | isolation source: Sea water | place: Canada:Atlantic | collected 2013-07
GAGATTTCTGCCTGTCTCGTGGGCTCGGAGATGTGTATAAGAGACAGATTGAAATCCAAGCAAAGCGAATAATTATAAAGAGGTCAACGTTATTTTATTTCGTTTTTGAGTAATTAATCCTTTATTTTCCATTTGCTTTAACAGACGAGAAATTACCACTCTTGACGAGTGCAAATCTTCCGCAATTTGTTGATGTGTGGCAATAATTTCCAAAGATCCTTTGAGTTTGACTTGGTCTTTTATATAGTTTTCTAACCGTTGATCTAAGCGAAGAAACGCGATCGCATCAATTGTTTCAATCAATTCTGTCATTCTCGTATGATAACTATCCAAAATAAACTTTCGCCATGAATCAAACTTCCCCATCCATTCGTGAAGCTTTGAGATTGGAATCGTAAGAATTGTTGTCTGCTCCAAGGTTGTAGCTCGAATTTCACTTCTACTTTCTCTCACGCAACACTGCAAAGTGAAAGCGCACGTTTCTCCAGATTCAATATAATACAGCAACAACTCCTGTCCATCATCAGCTTCTCGTGATACTTTTAAAGATCCTTCTAGAATAAAAGGCATGAACTCGATGTTTTGATCAACGTCAATAATAATTTCTTCAGATTTAAAACTGCGAATGGTTCCAGTCGTTAATATTTCAGATAACAACTCTTCCTCAAACAAAAAACCAATTCGATCATTGATTAATTTTCTCTGAATGTCTGACACGATCATATTTGATAAATAAATTTGCCCAAATTATTTTAGACAAAGCATAAAGATAAGGTGTTAAAAGAAACGTTAGTACTATTATTGTCGTTATTTGAAAAGTAGTAGAAACAGCTGGGAAAAACAAATTAAAGGAAGTCCACAAAGTGACAAATAACGCAACTCCCAATGCATAGGAAACATACATGGCTCCGTAATAAAAACCAGGCTCTTTTGAATATTTCAAATCGCATTTTGAACAATGTTTGTGAATATCACCAGCTTTACGAAGATCATAGGGATGTGAAATGAAAAAATCCCCTTCATGACATCTCGGACATTTCATTTTAAAAATACTGTACAATTTTGACCCTTTACCGAACATAATAATCGTTTTTACAAAGCTAAATGTTGGTGTTCAAAAAAAAAGTGACCTAAGTCACATTTTAAAATTTAAGTTCCGGAAATTGTAATTAATTTATCATGATTGAGAATTTCAATCTTTCTACCATGTGTTTGAATAATTTCCTCGTCTTTGAAGTCCTTTAGCAGTCGAATTAAAGTTTCTGTTGCAGTTCCAACAAAATTCGCAAGGTCTTCTCGCGTTAGGTTAATCATTTCTCCGGTGTAAATTTCTTCCAATAATATCAATGCGAAAGCCAAACGTCCCCGAACAGATTTTTGCGCCATATTGGTAATATACGTTACACGGTTTGCAAGTTCAGTAGACAACTCTTTCATAATACCATTTCGAAGTGTAACATTGGTATCAACAAGATTTAAAAAATCTGCCTTACTGATGAAACAAATATTACTTTCCTCTAAAGTTGATGCCGTAACTTTATATGGCTCTTCACTAAACATAGCCCTAAAACCAACAATTTCACCTTCCTTGGCAACATGAATAATTTGCTCTTTTCCTTCTTCTCCCCTAGAAAATATCTTCACTTTTCCCTTATTCAAACAAAAAACACCCCTCGGCATACTTCCTTCAATAAATAAGGGTTGACTTTTTTTAAAATAAGAACAGCTCTTCACAATGTTTAAATCATCCACTTCCTCGTTACAAAAGGATTTAAACAAGGAACTGTTTTTCGCTAAACAATTTTCACAGGTAACGTGCTTATGGGATTTATCCAACATTCTATTCTTTTTTTCAAAGTTACTATTTTAACTTATTCTTTCAAAGACTCATGTTTCAATATTACTAACTATCTTTGCAAAGTGATTTCATCTCATTTAAAAGACTTCTTTCAGTGCAAAATTTAGTAGAAAAATATAACGTCCCTGGTCCTAGATATACTTCATATCCTACGGTTCCATTTTGGAAGAACAATCCTTTATCAGTGACCGATTGGTTGGAAACCATTTTCAAAAATGCGGACTTTTTTCAAAACTCAAACATGAGTCTATACATTCACCTTCCTTATTGTGAAAGTCTATGTACATTCTGTGGATGCCATAAACGCATCACAAAAAATCACGCTGTTGAAGGCCCTTACATTGATGCCGTAATTAAGGAGTGGGAATTATATCGCGCGAAATTTATCAGTTCACCTGATATTCGTGAGTTACATTTTGGTGGAGGAACCCCAACGTTTTTTGCACCAGACGAATTAATTCGATTGGTACGTGCAATTTTTGGAAAAGATTTTATTGATCCGGAACATGCTGAACTGAGTTTTGAAGCGCACCCAAATAATACCTCCAAAGAACATTTAGAAAAGTTACATGCGTTTGGCTTTAGACGATTAAGCTTAGGAATTCAGGATTATAGTCCAACAGTTCAACAGGCTATCAATAGAATACAACCGTTTGAAGATGTCAAAAAAGTACATGAAACTGCAAAGGCAACAGGCTACAAATCTATCAGTCATGATTTAGTGTTTGGGTTGCCAAAGCAACGAATGTCCGACATCGTGGATACGGTTAAAAAAACTTTGGAGTTGCGCCCAGATAGAATTGCACTTTACAGCTATGCACATGTTCCATGGATCAAAGGAAATGGACAACGCGGGTACGACGAGTCAGATCTACCTCAAGACGCAGTGAAACGAGCACTGTATGAACGAGCAAAGGAAATGTTAGAAGCTGAAGGATACATCGAAATTGGAATGGATCATTTCGCGTTGGAGCACGATGATTTGGCAAAAGCATTTAAAGCAAAAAGCTTGCACCGTAATTTTATGGGGTACACCACTCAAAACACAGATTTTCTATTAGGGTTAGGAATGTCTGCAATTTCCGACAGTTGGTTTGGATTCGCTCAAAATGAAAAATCGACTGAGAAATACATGGAAATTGTAAACCAAGGCGTTATTCCAATTTTCCGAGGGCACTTATTGAATGATGTTGATTTAGAAATTCGAAAATACATTCTAGACTTGATGTGCCATTTTGAAACAACGTTTGATGAAAAGTCAACTTCAACAGAATTGCATGAAGCAATTAAAAGACGTTTAGAAGGAATGATTACAGATGGATTGGTTATTATTGAAGGAAACAAGGTAAAAGTAACCGAAGCCGGAATTCCTTTTGTACGAAATTGTTGTATGGCATTTGATCAAGATTTGGCAGATAAAACACAACAAGAGAATATGTTCTCAAAAACGATTTAATGGCACAGAATTGTTTTCATTGTAGCGATGAAATCATTGGAAAAGGAATAAAATTCGATGATAAAGTCTTTTGTTGCAACGGTTGCAAAAGTGTTTACGAATTACTCACAACAAGTTCATTAAATTCATTTTACTCAATTGAAAACAATGCAGGCACAAAGCCTAACACTCTAGAAGACAATCGTTTTTCTTTTTTAGATGTGCCAAAAATTCGAACCAAACACATCGAGTTTGAAGATGAAAATTCTGTTAGATTGACACTTTTTCTCCCGCAAATTCATTGTTCATCGTGCATTTACTTACTAGAAAACATTCAAAAGTTAGAAACAAGTATCACCTCGTGTCAAGTTAATTTCGCTAAACGAGAAGCATACTTTATTGTCGATAAAAACTACCCTCTTTCAAAACTTGCTGATTTATTAGCTTCTATTGGATATACACCCAATTTTGGAAACCGATCAGAGAATTCAAAAAAACAAAATTATAACTACTTGTATAAACTTGGCGTTGCCGGCTTTGCATTTGGTAGCATTATGCTTTGGAGCGTTCCTGAACATTTAGGAATAGAAAGCGACAACACCAACTTTATGGCCGTTACGTCCTATTTGACTTTGCTTATTTCGCTTCCTGTGTTGTTTTATTCAGCAAATGAGTATTTAATATCGGCCTATAAAGCACTAAAGCATAAAAATTTAAACCTAGATGTTCCTATTTCAATAGGAATTATTGCACTTTATGGACAAAGTGCCTATTCAATATTATCCGGTGATGGAAGTGGCTACATGGATAGTTTTGCCGGATTCATATTCTTTCTGTTGATTGGAAAATGGTTCCAACGTAAAACATACCAATCACTGTCTTTTGATCGAGATTACACATCCTACTTTCCTGTTGCGGTAACTCGTTTAAACAATTCAACTGAGGAAATAATTGAAATCGAAGATGTTGAAGTGGGAGACACTATTTCCATTAGAAACCAAGAGGTAATTCCTTGTGACTCCTTTTTAGTTTCAGAAGAAATCAACATTGATTATAGCTTTGTTACTGGCGAATCAATACCTGTAACAAAAGTAAAAGGTGATTTTATTTATGCAGGTGGAAAAGTTATAGGAAAAAAAACAGATTTCATCGTCGATAAAAAAAGCAACCGAAGTCACTTAACTCAACTGTGGAATGATTTTTCAAAAAAAGAATCTGTTGTCAGTACCAAATCAGATAAATTTTCAATCTATTTTCTAGCAGCATTACTGGTAATTTCAACGTTTGCAGGAATTTTTTGGTTCTTTTGGGATTCATCAAGAACAATTGAGATTATCGTTTCAGTTTTAATAGTTGCTTGCCCGTGTGCACTTGCGCTCTCCAAACCATTTGCCTTAGGAAATATTATACGGTCATTGGGGAAAAAGAAATTGTTTTTAAAAAACGCCGATGTAATTGAAAAACTAAATGAAACGACTGATATCGTGTTTGATAAAACAGGGACATTGACTTCAGGTAGTGGAAACAATGCGACTTACGAGGGAAGTGAACTTTCTGCATTTGAAAAAGAAGCCCTTTTAGTTCTTGCCAACTCTTCGAGTCATCCACTTTCAAAATCCATCGTAAACCACTTCCTACGCAATGGATTTCATTCTGCTTGGAATCTAACTGAATTTAATGAAAAAGAGGGTGAAGGAATTGAAGGTGTGATTGAAAATAGAAGATTCAAAATTGGGTCATACGAATTTATACATGGCAAAAAAATCGACGTTAAAAATGCAACTGAATCCTATATTTCCATTGATAACCAGCCGGTAGGTAAATTTACTTTTGAATCCGAATTCAGAGATGGGATTATCACTGCCTTAACAAAATTAAACCAAACTCATTCGATCCATGTTCTTTCCGGTGACAGGGACAAGGACAAAATCTATTTAAAAACAAACGTCCCTGGATTAAACCAACTTCATTTTAATCAATCTCCTAAAGACAAATTAAACTATATCGAAAAATTAGAAAAATCGAATAGAAAATGTTTAATGATTGGCGATGGATTAAATGATTCTGGTGCACTTGAAATGGCAAATTGTGGAATTGCAATCTCTGAAGACGCCTTTCGTTTTACGCCAAGTTCAGATGCTATTCTCGATGCCAATGAGTTAATTCATCTTCCAGAACTTCTTTCCACTTCTCGTTTTGCAACAACAATTCTTAAAACATGCTACATTTTTTCGGTGATTTACAATATCATTGGACTTTCTTTTGCGCTTTCAGGCCTGTTAACCCCTTTAATCGCAGCCATTTTAATGCCAATTAGTTCGATTTCTGTTGTTTTAATTAGCACGCTTATGGCCAGAGCAAAAAGTTAATTCACGCATTCACTGAACGTTACAAATCTAGTTGTTAAAAAGGTGATATAAATCATCTTTTTTACCGATTACAGATCATTCTTTTAACTTCCAATCATCACGTTCTTTGTTGTATGGGAGTAATTTATCTAATGCTAATAGTGAGTTTAATTATCGCGCTGTTCTTTTTGTTCAGCTTCTTGTGGGCGACCAAAAATGGGCAATACGACGACGATTACACACCTTCTGTTAGAATGCTCTTCGATGAAGAAGTATCAAACGAAACAAACAAAAACAATTCAAATGGAAATTCAGAAGTTTAGTTACGACAATAAAACCGTACGAAATTTTGCCTACGCAACAATCATTTGGGGAATTACCGGAATGACTGTCGGATTAATTGCTGCTTTGCAGTTAGCATTCCCCCAATTTTTTAACGACTATTTGGGTTTTAGTTTTTTATCTTTTGGTAGAATTCGTCCTTTGCACACAAATGCAGTGATTTTTGCGTTTGTAGGAAACGGAATTTTCACCGGCGTGTACTACTCTCTTCAACGTTTGCTTAAAACACGTATGTGGAGTGACAAATTAAGCAGCATTAACTTTTGGGGATGGCAGTTCATTATACTTTGTGCTGTTGTCACTTTACCTCTTGGAATCACTTCAGGTAAGGAATATGCCGAACTTGAATGGTGGATTGATATTTTAATTACAATTCTTTGGGTTGTATTTGGATGGAATATGTTCGCAACAATTTTAACTCGAAGAGTAAAACACATGTACGTCGCAATATGGTTTTACTTAGGAACATTTGTTACTGTTGCAGTACTTCACATATTCAACTCGTTTGAACTTCCTGTTTCATTTATGAAAAGTTACTCATGGTACGCTGGAGTACAAGATGCTCTCGTTCAATGGTGGTACGGTCATAACGCAGTGGCATTTTTCCTAACAACTCCTTATTTAGGTTTAATGTATTATTTTGTGCCAAAGGCCGCAAATAGACCTGTTTACTCGTATAGATTATCAATCATTCACTTTTGGGCATTGATTTTTCTATACATTTGGGCTGGACCTCATCACTTACTTTATACATCCCTTCCAGATTGGGCGCAAAGTTTAGGAGTTGTTTTCTCTATTATGTTAATCGCTCCATCTTGGGGTGGTATGTTAAACGGGCTTTTAACACTCCGTGGAGCTTGGGATAGAGTTCGAGATGATGTTACACTTAAGTTTATGGTTGTTGCCCTAACCGCATACGGAATGGTAACCTTTGAAGGACCATTATTATCATTGAAAAATGTAAATACACTGTCTCATTTCACAGATTGGACAATCGCCCATGTTCACGTTGGTGGACTAGGATGGAACGGAATGTTGACATTCGGAATGCTTTACTGGCTTTTCCCAAAAATGTTCAGAACCAAATTATACTCTAAAAAACTAGCGAATCAACATTTCTGGATTGCAACTTTAGGTATTTTGCTTTACGCGATTCCAATGTATATCGCTGGGTTCGTGCAGGGGTTAATGTGGCAAGACTTTAATCCGGATGGAACATTGGTGAATGCTGACTTCCTTGATACTGTAACAGCTTTAAAACCATATTACGCACTACGATCATTAGGGGGATTACTCTTTATCATTGGTACAGTAATGATGTTCTACAACTTAATCAAGACCGCCAAATCTGGTAACTTCCTTGCGAACGAACCAGCTGAAGCGCCAAACTTAAGAGAAGTGGCAACACATAGCAATGAAAAACACTTCTGGCATAGAACTATTGAGCAAAAACCAACTCGATTCTTAATCATGAGTTTAATTGTTATTGCAATAGGAGGATTAGTTGAAATTATTCCAACAATGATCGTGAAAAGCAATGTTCCAACAATTTCAAGTGTAAAACCTTATACACCCTTGGAGTTAGAAGGTCGTGATTTATACATTAAAGAAGGATGTTACAATTGTCATTCTCAAATGATTCGTCCTCTTCGATTTGAAACCGCACGTTACGGAGAATATTCCAAATCCGGTGAATTTGTGTATGACCACCCTTTCCAATGGGGTTCAAAACGAACTGGTCCTGATTTAGCCAGAGAAGGTGGTAAACGAAATAATTCTTGGCATTATGATCACATGATACGACCAAAAGATATTTCTCCAGGTTCAATCATGCCCGCATATCCTTGGATGAAAGAAAACGACATGGATTTGTCCATTATTGACAAGAAAATTAGAGCAATGCAAACCATGGGCGTTCCTTATCCAGAAGGATATGATAAAAAGGCGAAAGGAGACGCAGAAGCACAGGCTTTAGCAATTGCAACTGACATTGTAAATAACATGCCTGAAAAAGTCAAAAAAGGCATCAATACTAAGGCAAAAATCAATGAATTAAAAAACAAAGAAATAATCGCTTTAATAGCCTACTTGCAACGACTTGGTACTGATATCAAAGCCGAAAATGTTGTTGAAAAGGGAATGCCAATTATTCCTGTAGACACTGTAAATACTAAAAAATAGGAGCTATGTTAAGATATATCAAACACAATTTGACAGGAATAGATGGAGTTGAAATCTACCCAATCATCTCTCTATTGATTTTCGTTCTTTTCTTTTCATTAATGATTTTTTATGTCATTCGCATGAAGAAAAAAGACATTGAAGAAGTAAGTGGTTTACCATTGGAAGATGGTTCAACAAATGAATTCGACTCTGCCCAAATATTTGAAACTAAATAAAACGATATGAAAACTTTACAAATTATTTTTCTCGTTTCGATTCTCATCTTTGGTTTCAATTTGAACGCACAAGACGGGGAAGGATTATTTAAGTCTAAATGTAACACCTGCCATATGATTGGAAAGGATGGAACAGGCCCGAACCTCGCAGGTAAAAAACAACAATGGATTGATGCAGGTGAAGGCGAATTGATTTATGAGTGGGTGACTAACTCGCAAACCTTAATTGGATCAGGAAAAAGTACCATGGCAACCGCTGCCAAATCTTTTAGCGCGACCGACATGCCAGCTCAATCAGTTTCAAAAGAAGAAATTGACGCAATTTTAGATTATGTTGACAATTATGTTGAACCAATAGAAGTTAGTGAAGAAAATCCTACCGGTGAACCGACCATTGTTTATGTGCCAAACTATGAAGAAAATTTGACTTTGTTCTATTTCTTAATCATTCTACTTTTTGTTCAAATCGGAGTGATTTTTGCCATTTCAAATTCTATCAAAACGTTCGTAAAATTGAAATCTGACAAAAAGAACAATGGAGGATTGAAAAACATCATTTTATTGTTGGTTTTTTCCGGATTGGCAAGTACGGCCAGTGCATTAAGCTTTACTGAATCTGGCACGACAACCGAATATACACCTTGGTTGATTGTTGAAAATCAAGATATATTACTCTTGGTAATTTTAAATATCACGCTCCTTTTTGTAATTCTGCATTTCAGAAATACATTCATGGATATTGCCAATTTAGTTCGACCAAAAAAGGCGAAAAAACTATCCGCAAGAAATGAACGTAGAATGCAAAAACTTCTAACAGATGCCGTTCCAATTGAAGATGAAGCGTCTATTTTAATGGATCACGAATACGATGGAATTAGAGAATTGGACAACAATTTACCACCATGGTGGGTGTGGATGTTTTATGCAACGATTGTATTTGGTGTAATATATATTTTCAACTTCCACATATTTAAAACGGGCGACTTGCAAATCGATGAGTACAACCGCTCTATGAAAAAAGCCCAAAAAGAGGTCAATGCTTATTTGGATGAAATGGCCATGAATGTGGATGAAACGAATGCAACATTAATGACTGAAAGCAGTGACTTATCAACTGGAAAAGTCTTATTTGAAGCAAATTGTGTAGTTTGTCACAACCCGAATGGTGAAGGAAATATTGGTCCAAATTTAACGGACAAGGCCTGGATATATGGTTTTGATGTAAAAGACATCTTTAAAACCGTGAAACTAGGAACCGCCAACGGTATGCCAGAACACAATTCGAAATTGAACCCAATTCAAATGCAACAGGTTTCTTCTTTTGTCCTTTCGTTGCCTGAGACCAACGGGAAAGAAGCAGAAGGAACGATTATGGAAAATTAATGGGCGATACCGAATTACATAGCGACGAAGGGGAATTCAGAGATAAAATTTCTACCGTTAATTCAGACGGTAGTCGAAAATGGATTTATCCTAAAAAACCATCTGGTAAGTATTTTACGAAGCGGAAAATAGTAAGTTATATTTTACTGGTCTTGTTATTCGGGGCTCCTCACCTTTATATTAATGGTCAACAATCACTGTTGTTCAATATTCTGGATAGAAAATTCGTTATTTTAGGTAAAGTATTTTGGCCACAAGATTTCTACCTGTTTGCCATTGCTATGATAGTTGGAATAGTGTTCATCATTTTGTTTACCATTATTTTTGGTCGAATATTTTGCGGATGGATTTGTCCACAGACTATTTTTATGGAAATGGTTTTTCGCCGGATTGAATATTGGATCGAAGGAGATTGGACTCACCAAAAAAAGTTAAACGATGGTCCTTGGAACGCAGAAAAAATCCGAAAGAAAGTAATTAAACATTTCATCTTCTGGATGATTTCCTTTTTAATTGCCAATACTTTTCTAGCGTATATTATTAGTTCGAAAGAATTATGGGCGATTCAAACGAGTCCGATTAATGAGCATTTGGGAGGCTTTATCGCCATTATGTTATTCACTTTTGCATTCTATTTTGTATTTACACTTTTACGCGAGCAAGTTTGTACCACTATTTGTCCATATGGTAGATTGCAGAGCGTGTTGCTGGACGAAAACTCCCTAGTTGTTGCATACGATCACAAACGAGGCGAAGGAAGAGCAAAATTTAAAAAGAACGAAGATCGTGCTGAATTAGGTAAAGGAGATTGCATCGATTGTAATCAATGCGTAAATGTTTGCCCAACAGGGATTGACATTAGAAACGGAACTCAGTTGGAGTGCGTAAACTGCACTGCTTGTATAGACGCATGCGATCACATGATGGATAATGTTGGCTTAGAAAGAGGGTTGATTGGTTTTCTTTCTGAAAAAGGCATTACTCAGGGAACTAAATTCCAATGGACGAGACGTGTGATTTCATATACCATTCTATTAATATCCATGTTGATTGTATTAACCATATTGCTATTAACTCGAAAAGATTTCGAAGCAACGATTCTTAGACAAAGAGGTTCAACTTATCAAATAACCAATGATGGAAGGGTCAGTAATATTTTTGAACTTAACTTGACCAATAAAACGCAAAATGATTATACGATTAAATTAAAACTTGATCATTCAGAAGCGTCGATCGACTTGGTAGTTAAAAAACTGATTTTAAAATCAGAAGATCGAATTAAAGAACGTTTTGTAATGAAATTACCGATCGAAAAAATAAAAAACGGTAAAGAGGATGTGACTATAATCGTTTATGGAAACAACAAAGAAATTGAGCGGGTAACAACCAAATTTATTGGTCCAAACATTTAAACTAAAAATTATGAATTGGGGAAAAGGAATAGCAATCGCATTAATGGCATTTATTAGCTTTATAGTAGTATTAGTTGTGATTTTAGTTTCGCAACCAGTCGATTTAGAAACGGAGGATTATTACAAAAAAGAAATCGCATTTCAGACTGAAATATCTTCTATGGAAAATGCAAATTTTTTGTCCAACAAACCAATAATAATTATGACAGACACGCATATTGTCGTGCACTTATCAACAGGACAAAAATTGAACAATATTGAATTAAATTTAAATCGTCCAAACAACGAAAAACTAGATAAAAGCTATAAAATTCAAGGAACAAATACCTTTACGTTAGACAAAAAAGAACTGACAAAAGGAATTTACAAATTAGAATTATCCTATGAGATAAACGGTACAAGCTATTTGCAAAAAGAAGAATATTACATTTAATGAGTACTCTGTTAATCACTGGTTTTATACTTGGTCTAACATCCAACTTTCATTGCATAGGAATGTGCGGACCAATTGCACTTGCAATCCCCGTGAATAGAAAAAATAATTCAACCATTCTTTTTGGTGCTTTTCAATACAATTTTGGCAGAATAATTAGCTATGCTTTTCTTGGTGCAATTATCGGATTGATTGGTCTAAGCGTCCATACTTTCGGAATATTACAATGGTTAAGCATTGTATCTGGCATTTTCTTGATTTTCTTTGCATGGAGAAAATACCTTAGCTCATTATTTAGTCGACACCTTCCTGCTTTACCGTTTCAAAAACACCTCAATGCAACTATTGGAAAAGTGATACGATCAAAAAATCCCTTAAAGTTGTCATTACTTGGACTACTCAATGGTTTTTTACCTTGTGGTATGGTTTACGCCGCATTGTTAAATGCACTTCTGTCCGGAAATGCAATTGATGGTTCCTTAGCTATGGTTTTTTTTGGTATTGGAACGCTTCCAGCAATGGTTAGTGTAATTTATATGGCGAACAAATTCACGCCTCAATTAAGATCTAAATTCAATAGAATTGTTCCTTATTTTATTTCGTTGGTTGGATTGTTAATCGTTCTACGAGGACTCAACCTTGGAATTCCTTACGTAAGTCCGATTATAAAAATGGAACAAAACCATTCTGAAACATCTGAAAAAGCAGAGGAAAGTGTGAAACTAGAATGCTGCCATTCAAAAGAAAATTGTGATTGATTGAACCAATCTTGTTTGTTGTTGTACCAAACAAAAAACACAACAACATGAAAAAGACAATCTATTTATTTGCAGCATTTATATTAAGCGCAACATTTGCCCAAGCGCAAGCTCCAAGAAAAGTACAAGTCGCAATTCTATTTGACACCTCAAATAGTATGGACGGATTAATTGATCAAGCCAAATCACGAATTTGGAATATCGTGAATGAAATCAGTACACTATCATACAACGGTTATCGTCCATCGATTGAAATTGCCCTTTATCACTATGGAAATGATAATTTAAGTCCAGGAAATCATTACATCGAACAACTATTAGCATTAACAGGAGATTTAGACGCAGTTTCACAAAAACTATTCGGTTTAAGAACGAATGGGGGAAGTGAATTCTGCGGTGCAGTAATTGGACGGTCGCTTACTGATTTAAATTGGTCAAGTAATCCTACAGATTTGAAAATGATCTACATCGCAGGAAATGAAGCCTTTAACCAAGGACCAATTGACTACAAAGAAGAATGCAAACGAGCAGCATCGAGAGGTATTTTTATCAATACAATTTATTGCGGAAATTATGACCAAGGTGTTCGTGAATTCTGGAAAGATGGAGCGACTTGTAGTCAAGGTGATTATTTTAACATCGATTCAGATAAAAAAATAGCGCACGTTAAAACTCCATATGACGAACAAATCAACCAATACAATGATTCCCTGAACAAAACATATTACGGTTACGGCATTGAGGGTGAACGTAAAAAATCTTTGCAAGTTTCTGAAGATCAAAACGCGGAATCAACATCGATGGCTGTGAAAGCTGAACGATCTATCGCTAAATCTAAAGGAAATGTATACAACAACGCGTCATGGGACATCATAGATGCAGTAGATAAAGGCGGAAAAGATATTAGTAAAATGGAAGAAAAAGAACTTCCTGATGAGTTCAAAGGAAAAACAGTAGAAGAAAAAGAAAAATTGTTGGAAGAAATTCGCGAAGACAGAGCTAATTACCAAACTAAAATTGCAGAATTAGCTAAAAACCGTCAAGAATATATCAATGAAGAATTAAAAAAACAAGCCGCTGAAGGCAAGGAAGTTGATGATTTCGGCACTTCTGTAAATGAAAGCATCATCAAAAAAGCGGAGAAAATAGGTTACACAAAAGAGAATTGATCCGCATTCATTTCTAGTTTCATGTTTAGAAAGTCCATTCATTATTTATGAGTGGACTTTTTTTTACATTCGCGTATGAAACAATCTTTTCCATCAAAAATAGCATTACTTGAAAAATTGAAGTTGAGACATATTACAGTTTCAAAAGAAATTCTAGAAAAATTCTGGACGAAAGAAGATGAAGGCTCTATTTTCAATCAACGTTTTATTATCACTCTAAACGATTCCGTACGATGGCAAGCTGGGAGTGTTTCTTTGGGTAACAACGAGGCGTATATTACAGTTTCCTCTGAGCGCTTAAAAAAAATAAAAGCCGACATTGGAGATACGGTAAATGTATCGTTAGAACGCGACTTTTCTGAATATGGTTTTGATGTTCCGATTGAATTTGAAGAAGTTCTACATCAAGACACACTCGGAAAACAACGGTTTGATTCTCTTTCACTGGGAAAACGAAGAGCAACTATTTACTTGATCTTACAACTAAAATCGAGCGATAAACGCATTGAAAAAAGTATTGCAATTCTTGAAAACCTAAAAAGAGCTCCAATTGGAAAAGAGACAATGCGGCATATTTTAGGCAAAGATTTAGCCTAATCCTTTATCTTTGTAACCAAATTTGACATTTATGGCAGTTTATTTAGACAACGCAGCAACTACTCCAATTGCACCAGAAGTCATTGAAGCAATGATTCCTGTTTTAAGAGATGGTTTTGGAAATCCGTCTTCTTCTCATTCGTTTGGGAGGAAATCAAAGGCATTATTGGAAGTATCTCGAAGAAGCATTGCTAAACATTTGAACTGCCAGCCGTCTGAAATAATTTTCACTTCGGGAGGAACTGAAGCAGATAATATGGCGTTGAATTCATGTGTAAACGAAATGGGGGTTACGCACATCATAACTTCTTGTCTGGAACATCATGCTATTGGACACACCGCAGAAGCGATTGAAAAATCGGGGAAAGCGCGCGTTTCTTGTGTAAAAGTTGATTCAAAAGGAAATGTGGATTTGGCTGATTTGGAACGATTACTTCAAACAAACGATAAAACATTGGTTTCATTAATGCACGCGAACAATGAAATTGGAACGTTGCTGCCGTTGAAAACGGTAAGTGAATTATGCAGAAAACACAAGGCTTATTTTCATTCGGATACGGTTCAAACAATGGGACATTATACATTTGATTTGCAAGATTTAGATATAGACTTTATTACCTGCGCCGCTCATAAGTTCCACGGTCCAAAAGGAATTGGATTTTTGTATGTCAATAAAAAAGTGAAAGTTGGATCTATGATTCACGGTGGCGCCCAAGAAAGAGGGTTTAGAGGCGGAACGGAGAATGTGTATGGAATTGTTGGCTTGGCTAAAGCGATGGATCTAGCGTATGATGATGTTGAAAGTCACCAAAAACACGTGCAAGACTTGAAATCCTATATGATTGAGCAATTTCAAAATTATTTTGATGACATTCAATTCCATGGTGAAATTGGACCAAATTCATCTTTATATACAGTTTTAAATGTTTGTTTTCCTAAAACAGAAAAAGCGGGAATGCTACTGTTCACTTTAGATTTAAAAGGTATTGCCGTTTCTGGAGGTAGTGCATGTTCATCTGGTGCGGCAAAAGGTTCTCATGTTCTTGAAGGAATTGGAGCAGATATGACACGTCCAAACGCTCGTTTTTCATTTTCACGCTACACAACGAAAGCTGAAATTGATTTTGCCTTAGAACAAGTAAAGTCAGTATTTGAAAAAACACTAGCTTAGCGCATTGTGCACGGTAAAAAAAAACGATTAAATATCTTATTTCTTTGTTCTTGGTATCCCAATGAATCAAAACCAACCTTGGGTAATTTTGTAAAAAAACATGCTGAGGCTGCTTCTCGCTACAACGATGTAATTTGTCTCTCCATTTTTGCTTCTACTACTCATAAAAAAGTTCGACTAATTGAAAGGCAAGATGAAGGATTTTCTGAAATCGTTGCCTACTATCCTAAACGTTCCGGAAAATACAACCCTGTAAGTATTTTAAGAAATTATTTATCTCATAGAACGGCATTTAAACTTGCCTATGCTCGCGTTCAGACCATTTTCGGACAGCCAGATCTTGTTCACTTGAACATCACTTATCCTTTAGGGATTTGGGCATTATATTTAAAGCGAAAAAAGAAAATACCATACGTAGTAACTGAAAATTCGACTGGCTTACATGTTGGAACTGATCATACTTATCCGAAACCAGTATTGTTACTTTGTAAGTATATTTTAAAACGAGCAGAAGTACTTTTACCTGTTAGTGAAGATTTAAAACGATTCATGAAACTTTTAAGTCCGAATTCTAAATTTGAAATTATTTCAAATGTTGTAGACGAAGAAGTTTTTAAGTTTAAAGGACAAACAAGTGAAAGTGAAATAAAAACTTTTGTACATATCTCGACCGCTTTAGACGCCCATAAGAACATTACAGGTATGTTGTCGACACTTGCACGAATTGCTAAATACAGAAACGATTTCCACCTTAAAATTATCAGTGACGGAAAAGTTAACTACGCAAAGGAATTGGTAACAAATCATCAACTTGAAAAATTAGTTACGTTTTATTCTACTATGTCAACAGCGGAAATTGCACAAGTTATTGAAGAGAATTCGGCATTGTTGCTTTTTAGTAACTACGAAAACTTTCCATGCGTTATTGCTGAATCACTAATGTTGGGAAAACCAGTAATTTCGACTGATGTAAATGGGATACCAGAGCATGTAATTGCTTCCAACGGTATATTAGTTCCAAAAGGCGATGAAAAACAGTTTGAAAAAGCAATTTGCGCGTATTTGGACAATAAATTTAACTTCGATTCAAATGAAATCCATTATTATGCGTTTAACCACTTTAGTTATCAAGAAGTAGGGAAATCATTTGACAAAGTGTATCGCCAAGTTCTTAAATCCTAATTATGCTGTTAAAGATTTTAAGCACGGTTTTTTCTAAGGTATTTACTGCTGGAATCGGATTCATTGTCGTAATAATAACGGCACGTGCTTTAGGCGCTGCAGTTCGAGGTGATATTGCTTTGCTATTACTTAACATTTCAATTATTGGTCTTTTCCAAGGAATATTCAATGGATCTGTTCTTATTTATTTGACTCCGAAATTCTCTTTTCTAAAACTATTTTTCATCACGAACATATTCAGTCTTGCATTCGCTGTTGGATTACCCTATTTGATGGTTGCAACTGGCCTTTTGGATTATCATCAAATTTACATTTTAATTCTTCTTACGGCGTTACAAGGAATATTGACAACATCTCAAAGTCTTTTACTGGGCAAGGAAAAAATCCAGCACTTTAATCTCTTAGAAGTCATTAAATCATCAGTTCTATTGCTTTCGATAGTCTTCTTTTTTTGGATTTGGAAGGACATTTCATTAGAATCGGTAATTTATGGTTATGGAATCAGCTATATCATTCCTTTAGTAATAAGCATTTTCCTTATTTCACCTTTTTTCCAAAGTGAATCAGAAATAGGCAATAAAAAGGAATCCATGTTAAAATCACTTTTAAAATATGGGTTTGAAATTCAAATCAACAATATTTCTCACATGATTAATTATCGATTCTGCTTCTTTATCATTGAGAAATGGAAGGGAAAAGATGCTCTTGGAATCTTCTCAATCGCCCTTTCACTCTGTGAGGTAATTTGGATCATCGCTAAAAGCATTTCAACTTTTCAGTATTCCAAAATTGTTAATACCACGGATCCTGAAGAGCAACGTAAACTCACAATTCATTCACTTCAATTGAGTTTCATAGCAACAATTCCACCACTGCTGATTCTTTTAATTTTACCAAATTCAATCTTTGCCTTTGTCTTTGGTGACGATTTTAGCTCGATTAGAACCGTTTTATATCCACTTTCTTTTGCGGTAATTTTTCTTGCCATTTTCACCATAATCAATCATTACTTCAGTGGAATTGGGAAAAATAGACTAAATATCATTGGTTCGTTTATTGGAAATATTTTGGTTGTTGTGTTGTGTTTTAGCTTAATACCTAATTTTGGAATTATTGGCGCTGGGATAGCCACAAGTATTACTTATTTGTTTATTCTAATGTATCTCGTTTATCGTTTCCTAAAGCAAACCAATTCTGCATTCAAAGAGTTAATTCCTTCTCCTTCAAGTATCAAATCACTTATTCAAGAATTAAAAAGGTAAACGCTTATTATGGAAAAGAAGGACATTATAAGCCACTTAAAGCAGAGTATTGACGAAAAGTTAATTGCCATTCAAAGACGATTCGATGATTTAAAAAGTGACTTGGCATCTGATCATAAAAGCAGCGCAGGAGACAAGCACGAAACCAGTCGCGCCATGATTCAGCTGGAACAAGAAAAGCTATCGAGTCAATTATCGCAGTTTACACAGCAAAAAGAAACGATATCTATATTAAACACGGAACCAACAGAAAAAACACAGCTTGGAAGTTTAGTAAAAACGACAAATGGAATTTTTTATCTATCCATAGGATTAGGGAAAATAAACATTCACAACGAAACTATATTCTGCATTTCGGCTTCCAGCCCAATTGGTCAATTGTTACTTTCTAAAAAGAAAGGTGATTCCATACAATTTAATGGTAATTCGATCCTAATCGAAGAAGTGGTTTAAGATTTTATTTGAGGTCAGTCAGTAAATCAACTTTAGGGTAACGCTCAACCGTAAATCCTTCGGCGTACTTCACTCCTGCTGTTCTTCCAAATTCACGCATACGAGAAGTGATAAATTCGAAAAAATCTTCTCCCGAAATTGGCGTTTGTGGCTCTGTTGAATCAGGATCAAAAAATTGCGTTTTAAACGCTCTAATCGCATTGATTTTTCGTTCTACAAATTCAGTAACGTCCACCACGAAATCAGGCTGAATGTGATAATCTTGAATGTAATGGTAAACAACCTCTGGACGATGAGCTTCTTGATTCTGACCGTCAAAAGATGTTTCAACTTTTCTTAAGCCTGATAAAAAACATGCTTCTGAAACCAACTGACTTCCTCTTCCATGATCAGGATGGCGGTCTGATACGGCATTTACCAAAACAATTTTAGGACGAAAGTGACGAATTTGTTCAACAATTAAACGCTTGTTTTTCTCGTTGATTTCAAAAAAACCGTCTTGCATTTTTAGGTTAACACGTTCTGAAATCCCCATTATTTTAGAAGCATCAGCTGCTTCTGAATAGCGCGTTTCAACTGTTCCTCTTGAACCTAATTCTCCTTGGGTTAAATCAATAATTCCTACAGTCATTCCCGCAGCAATGTGCTTCATTAATGTACCTGCACACGATAATTCTACATCATCTGGATGCGCAGCAAAGGCCAATATATCAAGAGAATTAGTCATCTAATAAGTTTGATTCTTCTAAAGCGTTTTTATCTTCTGGTCTATTTGAGTCTTCCAATAAGTACTTTTTATACTGTTTGTTTCTAATCGCCGCCACAATGGTGAACAATATAAAAATTACAATTGTAATTATCAAACTAGTTGGGATTGTTCCCAATCCTTCACCTTGCGCATACGAGTGTAATCCTACTAAATAAAAATTCACTCCAAAGAATGTGAACAAGATGGATGAATATCCCCAAACACTCGCAACATTGAAGGTGAACTTATTCTTTAAAGCAGGTATGTAACGCAAATGCAAAATAACGGCATAAACTAAAACTGCTACAAGTGCCCAAGTTTCCTTTGGGTCCCAGCCCCAATATCTTCCCCATGATTCATTCGCCCAGATTCCTCCAAGGAAAGTTCCTATTGTTAACATGAAAACACCGATTGTCATTGTCATTTCTGAAACGTAGGTTAGTTCGTTAATATTTAGGGTAACGATTTGTCCGTTTTTTTTGTTCCTAACGATATACAGTAGCAAGTTCAATATTCCAAGAATGCATGCTATTCCAAGGGGTCCATAACTTCCGGTAATTATGGCAACGTGAATCATTAACCAATACGATTTCAAAACAGGCTGTAGTGGCGTTATGTCAGGATCCAACAGATTCATTTCTGAAACAACAATCATCAAAACTGCCAAGATTAGAGCTCCAGCCAAAATAACAGCATTTTTTCGACTAAAAATCAACCCAAACAATACTGAAACCCATGCTATGAATACAATTGCTTCATAAGCATTACTCCATGGAGCGTGTCCTGAAATATACCAACGCATGTATATTCCGTAACCATGATAAACAAAAACAATTGAAGCGAGAACGGTTAAAACAATTGTAACAATCTTAAATCGTTTTGCACTTTTCGACGTTGGCTTAACGAAAATCTTAATAAAGAATACAATCAGCATTAATAATCCAACAATCAAGTACGATCGATATGAACTTTTAAATACATGCATTTTATTGTAGCTAATTTCCATATTGATTTTATCTTCACTTGGAACAACAGCTTTACCTACCAATCGTTGATATGCTTTTAAGTCTGTCAACAAATCACTCGCTTCACCATATTTGTTTGATTTTGATGCTGCATCCAATGCTGTTAGATATTGTAAGGCCAACTTGGATGAAAGCGTGTCCTTTTGCATTAATTCTGCGCTCAATGGTATGTGCCACTTCTGCATAGGATCATTTTTCGCTGGTAGAATTTTCATGTCCGACCAGCTTAATATGGATTGCATAACTTGATAGCGTTCAACCAATTTTATCAATTGTTTGTCGTATTCACCTCTTTTTGATTCAAGGCGTTGATGCGCTTTGTTATAATCTTCAAACAAAACAAACTGACCATTGTCGTCTGTTAATGCAGCATAAGAAATAAATCCACTTTCCGCTTTTAACTTTTCACGAAGTCCTCCTTTTGTCGAAACATATAGAATATCCTGTTCAACCCAATAAGGTGGATACATGTGCATACTCATTACAACCTGAACTGCATTGTAATCTTTGTATGTATTGTTTCTTTCTAATTTTCTTAAAATTTGATCTGCAAATGTATGGAACGGAATTGTTCTTCCTTGAAAGTCTTGTACTAACAAAGATGCGACCTCATCAGAATGTTCTACAGACATGACACGATAAATCGCATCGCTTTTCGTTTTTTTCCTTTCCTTAACACCTTGTTGTTTAGTTGAGGCGTGATCATGTCCTGAATGGTCATGCCCATCACCTTCAAAATGTTCTTGGGAAAAGGCAAATGAGGAAGTCATGAAAACCGCTAGTAAAACAGAAAGTAATTTCTCCCTTTTTGCGCGTGATTTCTTCAATAAATTTGTCAATTCTTTAAATCGCCCTACAGGAGCAATTAAAGACAAAATCATTCCTATACTCATCAATAAATAGCCAACATATGTAATGTTTGTTCCCCACCAATCATGGTTCACACTCAATCGAGTTCCACCTTCATCTGGATCATAACTCGACTGGAAGAAACGGTATCCGCCATAATCCATTACATTATTCATAAATATTCGCTGATCACGTCGATACTTATTTACAGTATCAATTATCGTTACTTCACTGGCAAATGAAGATGCCACATTCGAACCTGGATATTTATCCAATTGGAAATCGCGACACGCAATTGCAAAAGGCAAAGGAATTTGCATTGAACCATATTCTAGTTCATAGGTCAACCCTTCAAATTCAAACACGACATGATCCGGTATTGCCGAAAGTCCACCCGGTAAATCCACTAACTTCGATTTTTTTCCGTCAGTAATTTTTACTGTCAAAATATCCATACCGGCATTTTTTATTTTCGCAGGAAGCTTCATCATTTTTGAGTGATTGACAATTTGTTTAAAAACAAACTGTTCTGTACCAACCTGATAAAGTGTTGTTGTCTGAAAAGGAACTATTGTGTCAATTGGGACATTTTTATACAATGAATCAGCTACCTCCTCACCTGACTGTCTTGCTTTCTGCATTTCTGACATAGGCAAATAACGCATAGGAAGACTTGTCTTCATCCAAATTTTCGGGCCTTTTTGAAATACTTCTATTCCCGGCATTGCATTATCCTTATCAAACGAAAGCGCGACATCTCCAATCATTAAAAAATCACCTTTGGAAACATAGCTCGAGTTCATTCCACCAGTAACGATGTCGAGAGATGAACTTTTTATTGAATCGTTTATCACCAATGAATCAACCATGTTTTTATTAAAATCAACATAGCTTATTGAAATAGGTGTTGAATGATTTGGAAAATCGACATCGATATCAAAGCTATTTGATGTCACTTCTGACATAAACATTTTTTCACTTTGTTTATACTGTAATTTTCCGTCATTTATTTTAATCCATAAATAAGGATCAGAAGAATAAATGAAATCCGTTTGTGCATTTTCACGAATCAACATTAACCCTTCAAAGCTATAATAACGTGTAACCCCTGCTCCAATCAGAATAACTAGGAATGAAACATGAAACGTGAACATCGCTACTTTTTCTCGTTTCCACATCTTGTAACGATTAATATTCGCTATTAAATTCAACCCCAAAAACACCAAGAGCAATTCGAACCAAAGAGCGTTGTAAACAATTATTTTTGCCGTTTGAATATCATAAGCAGATTCTAAAAAAGTTCCGACCGCAATTGAAACTAGAAAAACAATCATTCCAAGCGCCATCATGCGCATTGAAAAAAATAAACGGGCAAATTTCTCCATTATTCTTTTGATTAAAAGTTCCACAAAGATAATGAGATATTTAGTTTTTCCCATTGAAAACGGCTCTTATAACGACTGGATTCTGTTTTAACATTTGTTAATGAAAACATCATACTTTTGAACTGGATATTTCCGTTATTTGAACAACATTATTTTATGAAAAAATAAAAGTATTGAGATTGATTTTGTTAAATAATTCTTACCTTCAATTCAAATTAGAATTCAACCCAATTTTACATTGAACCATGGCTAAATTAAACCTGAAAAAAATCCTTAAGAAAACGCTTAAGTGGACTGGAATCAGTCTTTTGGTAATTATCATTTTGTTGATAATCATTCCTATCATTTTCAAAGACGAAATCAAGGAAATGGTTATTAAAGAGGTGAATAAGTCATTGAAAGCAGAATTGAGTGTTGGTGATTTTGATTTAACCTTCATAAGTACATTTCCGAATATGACAATTGAATTGATGGATTCCAAATTACAAGGATTGGATGATTTTAAGGATGTGACTTTGGCAGATGTCAAGCTAATCCAAGCTCATGTTGGTTTTTGGGATGTTGTAACAGGGGATAAAATTAAAATTAATGAAATTCATGTTGTTGATCCAACGTTTGATGTTCGCGTTTTACAAAATGGCCTAGCGAACTATGACATAGTCAAAACTGAAGAGGAAATGACCCCAAAAGAAGCGGAAGAACCATCCAACTTTGAACTTTCTCTTGATGAATACAGTATCACAAATGCGAAAATAAATTACTCTGATGAAGCTTCGGACATGCATGCATCAATAGTAAACCTGAATCATTCTGGATACGGCGATTTAACAGCCGATGTGATTGATTTTAAAACGGAAACAACAATGGATAAACTTTCCTTTGATATGGATGGCATTTCATATTTAACGGAAACCAAAACGGATGCTGTCGTTAACTTATTGATGGAATTCACTGAAAAGACTTCAAAATTCACATTGAAAGAAAATGAAATCAAATTGAATGCGCTTGCATTTTCGATTGACGGATTTTATGAGATGCTGGAAACAAAAGATAAAATTGATTTGAAATTGAATGCATCAAAAGCATCTTTCAAAGATTTTCTTTCTTTGATACCTACGTTCTACCATTCTGGATACGAAAGCATGGTTACTTCAGGAAATTTAGCACTGGATGCTGAAGTAAAAGGTGATTTAGATGAGAAAAACTTACCTGGTTGGGACGTCAACTTAGCTGTTGGAAATGCATCAATAAAATATCCAGGATTGCCAGGGAAAATTTCAAACATTCAAGTAAAGGCAGGATCCAAATATGAAGGTGGAGAGAATTTAGATAAAATGACTCTTGATGTGTCTAAATTCCATGCGAATCTATCGAAAAATACAATTGATGCCAATTTGATGTTACGTAACGTAATGACTGATCCATTTATTCAATCAAAAATTAAGGCCAATGTAAATCTTGCAACCTTGAAGGATTTTGTTCCTATGGAAGAAGGTGAAGCTTATTCAGGAATTCTAGATGCCGATGTTAATATTAAAGGACGAATGAGCAGTTTAGAAAAGGAAGATTTCGAAGCATTTACAGCTGAGGGAACATTATTATTGTCCAAAATGAATTACAAGTCGAAGAGTTTACCTGATGATGTAAATATCGAGCGAATGAAATTCACATTCTCACCAAAAAATCTTGCCTTGAATGAATTGAATGCAACAATGGGGAAATCTGATTTTGCCATGGATGGAAAAGTGGACAACTATTTTGGGTACTTCTTGAGAGATGAAATATTAAAGGGAGATTTTAATTTCAATAGTAATTACCTGGATTTAGACCAATTGATGCCCGCATCAGAAGGAACAGAAGCAGAAACAAAATCTACTGAAGCAGTTGCGACTAGTTCGGATGAACCGTTGTTAATTCCTGGAAACGTTGATTTCAAGCTAAACACGAATATTAAGAATGTAAAGTACAATGGAATTGATGTGAAAAATGTGAATGGTGGTGTAACATTACGAGAAGAAGTCGCTTCACTTGACAATTTAACCATGAATGCAATGGGAGGAACTGTTGGATTGAAAGGAAACTACAATACCAAAAATCATTCTAAGCCAAAAATGGACATTGGATTTTCGTTGAAAGAAGTGGACATCAATCAATTGGCAACAAACTTCTTGACAATTGAAAAATTAGCGCCAATCACAAAACATGCCTTTGGGGATATTTCAGCGGATTTCAATATGAACACTGATTTAACGGCTTCTTTTGAACCAATTCTCTCTTCGATAGATTGCATTGGATTATTGAGTTCAAATCAAATATCAGTAAAAGGATTTAAAAATTTAGAGAAAATTGAAGCTGTCACTAAATTGAAAAATATATCCAATCAAACAATCAATAACTTTAAAACGAAATTTAAAATTAAAGATGGAAAAGTGTCCTTAACACCATTTGATATTAAGTTAGGGAAAATTGGAACTGTAGTTTCTGGATACACAACACTGGATTCTCAAATGGATTATGATTTAAAAATGAATGTGCCGAAGGATCAAATTCCAGCTGGGATAATTGCTGAAGTTGAAAAAGCATTAAAACAAGTCAATGCATTGGTACCTCAATTAAAGTTAGCTGAACTTCCAGCTTTCATTCCTGTAAATGTCAAAATGATTGGTGATGTTAAAAACCCAAAAATTACCACAGACTTCAAGGAGTCGCTTATGAAGTTAACTGGTAATTTAAAAGATAATCTTGTAAATACAGTCAAAGACACAATCACTTCTGTTATTAACAATGGAATTGACAAGGCAAAGGAAGAAGTTGAAAAACAAAAGCAAAAAATACTAGCTGATGCACAAAAGCAAGCCGATAAAATTATTGCTGACGCCGATAAAGCTGCCGAAATTGCGCGAGCAGAGGGCTACAAGCAAGCTGATGACTTGGTAACAGCTGCTGGCAATAATCCAATTCAAAAGAAGATTGCTCAAGAAGCAGCTAAAAAAGCGAAAGCGGAAACAGATAAACAGGTTGAAAAAACCAAAGCCGCGGCTAGAAAGCAGGCAGATGGGATTATGGATAAAGCTCGTTTAGAGGCCGATAAAATCAAATAAATTAGTTAGCGAGGCATTAATTCAAGTGCCTCGCTAATTGTTGAAACCGGTTTTTGACACACTTTTTCTTTACAGACATAAATCGTTGGAACGGAAACATTTGTTTTTTCTTTTAGCAAAGGCAATGTTGATTGTCCTCCTAAAAGAATAGTGTTGGGAATGACGTTTTTCATCAATTCCTTATGAATTTCTTGTGAATCATCCCCCACAATTGCAACCTCGTAAAATGGATTCGTAAAATATTGAATTACTTTCCCCCAATATGCGAAGTTTGTACCATAGGAAATGAAAGACTTTTTCATATTCGCACACATATCCTTTGAAACTTCAATAAACACATCGTTTTCAAAGTATTTTCCGATTAAAAAGAGGTTCTCTGCCATTACAGCATTGGAAGAAGGAATGGACAAATCTTGAAGTTCTATTGTTCGAAATGAGACATGTTCGTCTTTCATTGAATAATAAAAATATGGACTGTTATCATCCTTAAACTCTTTAATGGCAACAAATGAATAATCGTTTGCAAGATTCAAATAGCTTTCATTAAATGTAACCTGGTATAAATCTATCAGCGCTTTAATCGTAAAGGCATAATCGTCTAAAAATGCGGATTCTGAGCCATCCATTAAGTGATGTATTTTATTGGATTTGGACGATTCGATTTGAAGTAGCGCAACCATGTTGGTTTCAGCCATTTCCAAATAACGTTTTTCTCCAAATGTTTTATACGCATCAACTAAACCTGAAACCATGAGCGCATTCCAAGAAGTGATTGTTTTTTTGTCTGTGAATGGTTTAATCCGCTGATCTCTTTTCCTCTGCAATGCGGTGATAGAACGATTCAGATTTTCGTTTAAAAGCTCCAACGTCCAGTTTTGTGATCGTGCAAATTCAACATCTGAACCCGAACGATATAAAATATATTTATCCTTCTCAAAAATACCCATTGGATTAATTTCAAAATAATTCTTTACCCATTCATAATCATCGCCCAAGATCGATTTCAATTCAGCTTTCGTCCACGTATAAAACAACCCCTCTTCTCCCTCACTGTCTGCATCTTGTGAAGCGTAAAACCGTCCTTTTGTATCGGTCATTTCGCGCTGCAACCATTCAACTGTCTGACTTACAATTCTTCTATACTCTTCATTATTGGAAATCTTATACGCTTCAGAATAGTTAGAAAGCATTTGTGCATTGATATAAAGCATTTTTTCAAAGTGAGGGACCTTCCAATTTTCATCGGTTGAATACCGAGCAAAACCACCACCAACTTGATCGTAAATCCCACCTTGCATCATTTTATCGAGCGTATTTAAAGTGTACTTTTTTACGATTGAATCTGAATTCAACGCAATATAGTTGAGCAACAATGTGTTCATTGAAGACATGGGGAATTTATTTTGGTCAGATTGAATACCCCCTTTTTCGTAATCCAAAAGTGAACTAAATCCATTTACAGATTTTATGATATCGAGCTTTGTAAAATTCACTTCATTTGTGTCGATTGGAACGAATTGGTTTTCGGAAATACCTTCAGTTAAATTGTCTGCAAACTCTATTATTTTTTCTGGCATTTCAGTTTGTGTCTGCTGTATTGACTCTAACATTTGGAGCCATTCATTTGGAGGATAATATGTTCCGCCGAAAAAAGGTCTGCCGTCTTGCAATGCAAAACAATTCAATGGCCATCCTGTATTCTTGTTTATTAGTGAAACTGCTGACATGTACATTTTATCTACATCCGTTCGTTCTTCTCTGTCCACTTTTATACACACGAAATGCTCATTCATGTAGTTCGCAATCTTTTCATTTTCGAACGTTTCTTTCTCCATTACATGGCACCAATGACAGGATGAATAACCGATACTGATGATAACCAATTTGTCTTCTTTTTTAGCCCTTTCAAAAGCTTTCTCTCCCCAAGGCAACCAATTAACAGGATTATGAGCATGCTGTAATAAATATTCACTTTTCTCGTGAATTAAATCATTTGTGTATGCATGATTTTCTTGTGCCACCAGTTTACATGCACAACATTGCAAAACGAAAAAAGACCAAATAAAAACTTTATGCCAGCTCATTTAACGATTCAATTTGTAAATTTTCAATGTATCGTCATTGCATCCTACCACAATAAAACTTCCTATTTTCTGAATGTCCTTAACATTTTTATTTAATATCAAGCCTGTTTCCGAAGGATCAATTAGTTCGTATCCATTTTTACTCAACTTCAATACATCACCAAAATTTGAATCGTAGCGCGCCGTTTCAACTTCGGTTTCGTATTTATTTCCTCCTAAGATGATTTCATTTTTACCATCTCCAGTGATATCCATTTCAACAAAAGCATTGATCGGTCCTATTTGCAAATAGTTTGAAAATGGAACAAACTGCCATTTCTCACCTGTTTTTTTTAGATAACCATTTCTAAACTCTCGCGCTTCAATATGCAAGGCTTTGCTTAGTTTTTCATTTGAATAAATTTCTGTTAATTGGGCGGATGCATATTGTGTAAATGTTGGGAACTTATCTACAATATTGGGCATTTGCTGCGAACTACATTGTCTTCCTCGAACCGGGTAAAAAGCTTCATTTTGTCGCTTTGCAAGTACAATATCTGTAATGCCATTTCCATCGAAATCTTGATGGTAAACGTGCAAGGGATTTTTTAGCGAAGGATGATATTTATTATTTGCCCCAATATTTCCAAGCAATAATTCAATTTGCCCATCTTGATCAATATCGAACGGATGAATTGTATTCCACCAACCTATAGTTGAAGCAACATCGATTTGAGTTGTGTCAACGATAAATTTGCCCTTCTTGTAATTAAAAAACATTATTCCCATCCACTCACCAATTGCAATAAAATCATCATCTCCATCTTTATCGTAATCAAAAATTAATACATCGGTAATCATGCCCGCAAATTCGAATTCTGGAGCGACATCTTTCGTAACATCTTTCAACGTTCCTTTTTGATTCTGATAAATAATACTTTTCGGAGATGTTGGATATTCTCCAGCAACTTGACGACCTGGAACAATTAAATCTATCCAGCCGTCGTTGTCGTAATCGAACGGAATTACAGCTTGTCCATTGACAATTCCATTTTCGACGAGCTGCACTTTTGTAAAATTACCTTTTCCATCATTGAGATACATTTTATCTGTCACAGGAACTTTTTCATTGCTTCCACAAGCCACATATAAATCCAAATCTCCATCTTTATCTATATCAAAAAAAGCGCTGCCCAATTCTTCGTTCGAGCTATTACTTTCCCACGGTTGATTCACAGAAACTTTAAATCCATTCTCAGTCTGTAGATATAAGGCTCCTGATTGCCCTGCAGCTCCAGCGACATAAAAATCTTCCAAACCGTCCTTATTCACATCTCCTTTTCCAATAAATGGTCCCAATTGCGATAATTTATGAGGCAACAGAACCTCTTTTTCAAAATCGTTAAAAATGCTTTCTTTATGCGTGAAAAATGCTCCCTCAACTTCTATTAACAACGGTTTTTTTGACTTTTCGACTTTGACTTTTGTCTGAAGTCCTTTTGATAGAATGATTTTTTTGTTCGACGGAATGTTTGTAAAATCAGAAATCGATTGATCATTCCAAATGACATTAACTTGAAGAATGGAGTCGGTGAAAGGAATTCCAAAATAACACATTGGAGGCACGGAAGATTGAAATCCGCGTGTTGTATACACCTCCTGAATTTGCTCACCACTAGAAGTAACCACATGAATTTTTGCGCCTATTCCGAATTTATTTTGTTCCGATTCTTCAAGAGCAACGGTTAACATTCTGGTATTTTTAGAATTGTTTTGCAGGATTAACGCTTCCTCATTACAATTATTCAAAATAAGCTCCAAATCTCCATCATTGTCCAAATCCGCATAAGCTGCGCCATTCGAATTAACAGGAAAATTAAGTCCCCATTCATTCATTGTTTTAGAAAAGGTTAAATCTCCATTGTCTGTCTCTTATACACATCTCCGAGCCCACGAGACAGGCAGAAATCTCG
>OLID01000250.1_pt1 | contig 29303 bp, 20 predicted proteins | sample 1609361 | NCBI WGS metagenome assembly OLID01 (sample SAMN05416778, study PRJEB24817) | seawater metagenome | isolation source: Sea water | place: Canada:Atlantic | collected 2013-07
TCGGCAGCGTCAGATGTGTATAAGAGACAGGTCCCATAGATATATTCATTGTGTTTGGGAAAATAAACCCATCTTGCTCTTTGAAGTCACTATATGAAATGGAAGATTCGTTTACTTCATCACCATTTTTTTCAATTGACATACTTGAAACTTTGTAGAAAGTTGCTTTATCGAAATAGTCGTACGTTTCAGTTTTACCATCGTTGATTTTTAAAACATAGCAATCTTTACCGTCTTTGTTCTCTATTCCAAGTAACTCATACATCATACCTGAAGTTGAATAGTTCATTTCTGGCCATAGTCCAACCGATTTTTGTTTTGCTGCAATTTCTTCTGCAGAAAGTTCTGTTTTTCCACCTTGCATACTCGAGCTTCCACCAGCAGAGCCATCAAAATAAGATTTTTGAAAAACCATACCTTGACCTTCCATTTTTTGACCTTCAGAATTTGGGGAAATCCAAATACGAGTTGATTTTAAAGGAAAAGGAACTTGATCCATAGTCAATTCCATCACTTCTTCAAGTGATTTTACTCCTTTCATTTTCTTAGCCAAAGCTTTAGCAGAAGAAGTAGCGGTTACAGCAGAAATATATTTTGAAATCAATTCGTCTTTTGAAATATCAGCTGGAAGAATTTCTTTGACTTCTTGTCCAAAAGCATCTAGTTTTGTGATGTTACCATCTGTATCAAATTGCTTTAAACGATCCAATATTTCTTCGTTTCCAACTACAATGATATTACAGTTAGAAGGAGTTAAGTATTTTTTTGCAACATCCAAGATATCTTGTTTAGTAACAGCATCTAATTTTTGCAAATAGGTTTGATAGTAATCACTAGGCAATTTGTTTTTAATAATGCTCAATGCAAAACGCGCAATCGTTGAAGGATCTTCCAATGAACGCGCAAATCCACCAGCCATTGAAGATTTTGTGATAGCCAATTCTTCATCTTCAACCAATTCTGTCGAGATACGCGTTAATTCATAAAGAATTTCAGTTATTGCGCTATCAGAAACCTCATTGCGAAAGTTTCCACCTGCTGAGAACGAGCTTCCGTATTCGTTTATACTCATGCTTGAACGACATCCATACGTATAAGCTTTTGTTTCTCTAAGATTTGTCATTAATCGGTTAGAAAAAACTCCACCACCTAAAACTCCGTTCAACACTTGTAACTTGATGTAATCTGGATTACTTGGGTCGACATTCATTGGGTGTGCAATACTAATAACAGATTGAACAGCTCCCGGTTTCTTAACAAAAACAACATTGTTTCCTTTTGCCAATGCAGAAACTGGGTATTTTTTAGTCTCTGGGGCGCCGCCTGTCCAACTACCAAAATACTTTTCAACCAAGGCCGAAGCTTGTTCTTTGTTGATGTCACCTACAATTGTCATGTAACTCCCGTTTGGCGTATAAGCCGCTTTGTAATACGCAACAATTGCGTCACGATTGATGTTTGCTAAGGTTTTTTCATTCATTACCTCTCCATACGGATGGTTTTTGAAAATAGAAACCGCTTGTGCATTTCGAGCCATTGAACCAGCGTCAGACTTAGTAGATAATAAACCGTTTTCATTTTGTTTAATTATACGATCTACTTCACTTTGTGGGAAGTTAGCGTTCATTGTGATGTCCGACATGATTGCCAACCCTTTATCCATGTGCTTTGTTAAACAAGATAAATAAACAGAATTATTATCAGCGCTTAAACGTGCTCCAATGTAATCAATATCTCCATCTATTTCATCTTTACTTTTCGTTGTTGTACCTGATTGAATTAACGAACCAGCAACTTCAGATAATCCTGTAATTTCACCTTCCATTTGCGGTGCCGTAGCTACCACAAGATTGAAAGAAACTTTCGGTAATTTATGATTTTCTGAAAGAATTACGGTAATACCATTTGATGTTTTGAACACCTCTGAATCCTTGATGTTGATCGCTGGCGCAGGTCCAGCAGTTGGACGAACAGATCTGTCCAATTGACCAAATAATACAGAAGGTATTACGAATGCGAATGTTAAAATTAATGTTTTCATAGTCTGTATTATTTTTCTTCTTCTTTAGGTAAATAATGTAAAATGATACGAGCATCTTGTGTTAGATACTTTTTAGCAACTCGTTGAATATCTTCACGAGTAACGGCTAAGTACTTTTTAAGTTCAGTGTTAATTTGGTTTGCACCACCATGATAAACATGATTGTCAGCTAAATTTTCAGCAATACCAGCTACACTAGAATTCGAAGTAATGAATTGATTTTCATATTGATTTCTGATTTTTTCAAATTCCTCTTGAGAAACTAACTCCTTTTGAATGGCTGCGATCTCAGCGTCAAATTCTTTTTGAATGTCATCCAATGCCACGTCTTTTGCTGCAATCGCTGCAAAAATTCCCATTCCAGCGTCTTCCAAACCATAAGCGAATGAAAAAGCAAATTGTGCCATTTCTTTTCGTTCTACAAGGTTCTTGTTAATACGTGAAGATGCTCCCCCAGAAAGAACATCATTCATCATGTTCAACGCGTACATGTCAGCATTTGTTTGTTCAGGAAAACGATATGCCATAAATAAACCTGGCAATTGTATATTGTCATAAATAACATCTTTTGTTATACCTGACAATTGCTCTGTTGCTTTTTGAGTTCTTTTGATATCAACTGGAGTATTGCTGTATTTTTTGAATACTGCTTTCGCAGCTGCGGTTTTTGCTTCTTTCGTTTTAGGATCAAAATCTGCTTTTGCTACGCCATATTTTTTATTGAAAGCTTCTGCCTCCAATGTTTCAATATCGCGGTATAAATTGATTGCTTCTCCTTTAGGAATAGATTTGAAATATTTATCTATCCATTTTTTTGTTTGCTCGATGTTAATATCACCGGCAATTGAAATTGTAGCATTCGCAGGAACATAGTACGTTCTATAGAAACCAACATAATCTTCTTCTTGAGCCGCGTCAAGGTGCTCCATGCTTCCAATTGGTTGCCAATTGTACGGATGCTCTTTAAACATTCGTTTGAACATTTCACCGATAAAACTTGCGTAAGGCTGGTTGTCAATACGTTGACGTTTTTCTTCCTTTACAACACTTCTTTGCGTTTCAATTCCAGTATTATCTACTTTTGCATGCAACATTCTTTCACTCTCTAACCAAATTCCTAATTCAAGTTGGTTTGATGGTAATAATTCATAATAGAATGTTCTATCATGAGAAGTATTTGCATTTAATGTTCCTCCGTTTTTCTCAACTAGCTCTGAATATTCAGCTCTTTCGATGTTTTCAGTTCCCTCAAAAAGTAAATGTTCGAAGAAGTGAGCAAAACCTGTTCTATCAGCTTTCTCATTTTTTGAACCAACATGATAAAGGACTGATACAACAGCAATTGGTGTTGCATGCTCCTCGTGAAGAATGACATGAATGCCATTGTCTAAATCGTATTCGACATACTGAATCTCACGTTGTGCAACGCTTGAAAGAGATAAACCAGTAAGAATACCTGTGAAAATTAAATGTTTCATTGCTAAAATTATAGTTTACGATATATACAAAGAAAGAAATAATTCGTGAACTATTACCGTTTAGTTGATACGTGGATTGTAAATTGGACGAACGGTTTTAATGTCTGACGATTGAATGGCTTGAATTTTGATTATCTTTGAAACCTATGAAGAACTTAATTGCTTTTTTACTTTTTTTTATAAGCGGTGCGCTTTACGCGCAACAGGTAATGCCACTTGTTGATTTTAATAATTATTTTAAAAGTTTCAAAGACGGTTTTTTTCGACAAATTGAGTTTCAGCCAATAACAGAGTTCAAAGCTGGTGACGACGTCGTAGCATATATGAATTCACGTGGTGACCTGATGGTTTATGATGGTTTAAAGCCAGAAAGAATGGCAAATATGACGGCTGACTATGAGGTCTCCGATCATTTAATGACATGGAAAATCGGACCAACATTAAATATGTGGGATGGAGGCGATAAAATGACCTTAACCTATAATGCACGAAACTATTGGGTAAAAGACAGTATAATCGTTTATGAAGACACGCGTTTTAATTCAGTAAACGTATACTATAACGGCAAAACTTATGAGTTGTATAGAAGTGTTGGAGATGTTGATTCACCTGATTTTATTGGTGAGAATATTGTTGCCTTTCGCGATAATGGAAACTTCAACAAGGTCTTTTGGAGAGGTAAAATTTATGACTTAGATGTATGGCATAATCGATTTGAATACCAAGGCGGAACAGATATGATCGCTTTTAACGATCCAATTAATGGAACTTTTGCAATTTTTGAAAAAGGAAAGTTTTTGGACGTAGAGCAATTTCATGTTACAAATTACAAAGTAGGACGAGGATTTGTCGTGTACGAAAGTCGTAATGGTGATATTATGTATTACGGAAATGGCGTTAAAAAGCAAATTTCAAATTTTGGTGCGACAAATTGGGAAGTAAAAGATGACGTTGTTCTTTGGATGGAAAATAATTACATGTATGCATATGTGAAGGAAACCAAATATGAAGTTGCAAGATACAAGCCTGAAAGTTACATGATAAAAAATGATGTAATTGTTTATCGTGATATGATGGGGGGAGTTACGGCATTAGTAGGAGGAGAGCAGAAAGTAATTACTACACAAATGTCATCTGAATTCACTATTTACGGTAGTTCTGTACTTGTAGAGTTGTTTAATCGCTCGTACGTTGTGCTTTGGAAAGGCAAAGTGTACTCGATATAATAGTGAATCGTTTGTCTTATTGGAAAAAGAAATTTTTAAAGTTTTAGGGCATTTTTAAAGGTTTATTTGAATATGTCTCAAAGTCATAGAATCTTAACGTCTTAATATCTAAAAAAGCTCTATCTTTGATGCCTCAACAAATAATTAAGAAGAATGAATAACTGGTTCACGGTAAAAGTAAAATATACAAAACAATTAGATAACGGAGCATTTAAAAGAGTTTCTGAGCCCTATTTATTGGCGGCAATGACTTTTACTGATGCTGAAGCTCGAATTTATGATGAGTTAGGAAGCATTATTCGAGGTGAATTTAACGTTACAGGCATTACTCCAACTACAATTCATGATATTTTTGCATATGACGATGCAGATGTTTGGTACAAATGTAAAGTGACATATGAGAACTTTGACGCTGATTCAGAAAAGGGCAAAAAAGTTGCACAAAACTTTCTAGTTTCAGCAAACTCTGTAAAGCAAGCATACGACAGAATGGTTGAAAGTTTAAAGGGATTAATGGTTGACTTTCAAATTCCATCCATCATGGTTTCTCCTATTGTTGAAATTTTCCCGTATTCAGAAGAAATGGATAAAGAGGTTGGACGAAGAGCAATGACTGAAGAAGAAACAGAAGTTTTCGAAACTACAGGTAAAGGTCCAGTCTTTTCGGCGTCAGGTTCTGATTTTGATGATGAGGAAAGCGATAATACTACGGAAGTCGAAAGTGAAATCGAAGATGATTTTGACGCATAATTATTAAAACAATGACAGATTTTCTCCAAAAATTCAGGGCTGATCATCACGAATTTGTGAATGGCAATTTTGAGGTTATCAATGGAGGAAACCCACTGGAGTTGTTTCAAATATGGTTCGAAGAGGCCGTTGAGGCATCTGAAAAGGAGGCAAATGCATTTGTTTTATCAACCGTAAATAATGAGTTGCAAGCTTCATCACGAGTAGTTTATTTGAAAGAAGTTGTGGACGAACAATTTGTTTTTTTTACCAATTACAATAGTCAAAAGGGAAAGGAAATAGCCGAAAACAATAAAGTTTCAATGCTGTTTTTTTGGCCCTTGTTATCACGCCAGATAAGGGTTGAGGGTGTTTGTGTAAAAACATCAGAGGCTGTAAGTGATGATTACTTCAATTCGCGTCCGAGAGGAAGTCAAATTGGAGCCTGGGCGTCTCATCAAAGTGATGTTTTGGAAAGTCGTTCTGATTTAGAAGATAGAGTGAAAGAAATTGGCGAATTATACCCGAATAAAATTCCTCGTCCAGCTCATTGGGGAGGATATCAAGTTAATCCAATACAAATTGAATTTTGGCAAGGTCGACCTTCACGCCTTCATGATCGATTGATTTTTACATTAGAAGACAAAAAGTGGAAAACGCAACGTAGAAATCCATAATGTTTGATTTAGAACCAATAATTTTTGAGCTTTCGAATGGGATTCGTGTAGTTTATCAAAAGAAAGAAGCTTTTGTTGCGCATTTAGGTGTGATGATTTTTGCTGGTTCACGATTCGAACAACCGGAAGAAGAAGGTTTGGCTCATTTTATTGAGCACTGCATTTTTAAAGGAACCAAAAAGCGAAAAGCATTTGATATTTTCACTGATTTAGACTCTGTCGGAGGCGAATTAAATGCATATACCAACAAGGAAGAAATTTGCGTCCATGCTTCATTTCGAAAGGCGCATTTTTCAATTGCCTCTGAATTATTAGCTGATATTATTCAAAATGCGTCCTTTCCAGAGGAAGAAATACAAAAGGAAAAAGAAGTTGTATTGGATGAAATTATTTCCTACATGGATTCACCAGTTGAGCGAATTTTTGACGATTTTGAAGCGAAGTTATTCAAAAAGAATTCTCTTGGTTACAACACGCTTGGAACGAAGAAGTCGGTCAAAAGTTTTACGCGAAAGAATTTAAAAGATTATTTAAAACGCTATTTCACACCAGCGAATATGGTGATTTCATTTGTTGGTGGAATTTCTGTAGATGAACTTAGAAAAACCTTAGAAGCGGATTTTGGAAGTTATAGGGGAGAAGGCAAAGCTCCCGAAGCGCATCCTTTAAATAAAATCAAAACGTTCAAAAACCGAGCGAAGAAATCCAATTTTCAGACGCACACAATTATTGGAGGAGTTGCTCCATCTTATCACAATGAAGATAGAAGAGCGATGACATTATTAACGAATGTTTTGGGCGGTCCAGCATTGAATTCTAGATTAACGTTATCGGTTAGAGAGAAACATGGTTATGCGTATAACATTGAAGCGAATTATACAACATATACCGACATAGGTTTTTGGAGCGTTTACATGGGGACTGATAAAAAGTACTTGGAAAAAGCATTGAAATTAATTTATTCTGAATTTGATCTAATCCGCAATAAGAAATTAACAGAGAAAGAATTGTCGCAGGCGAAAGAACAGTTAAAAGGACATATTGCTTTGTCTTTGGATAGTAATTTGGAATTAATGTTCAGTTTGGCAAAGAGTATCATGATTCACAATAAAGTCGATTCTGTAAAGGAAATTTATGATCAGATAGACACTATAAACGCTGACGAAGTTCATGCGATTGCCCACAAGTATTTTGGTGCAGATCATTTATCAGAGTTGATTTATGAATTCTAATTAATTTTTTCCGTAAAGCAACTTTTTAAATTATTGAAAGTCTAGTTAGTAATTGAACCTAAAATTACTACTATGAAATCATTTTTTAAATCAACACTTTTCATTTTTTTCTTTCTACAAAGTTTGACGACTTTTGCTCAAAACTTTCAAATTACAGGAATCTCAAATCCAATAAGCAATCTTCAACCGTGTGACAGCTTTGTGTCGTTGACGTTAGCGCCATTGCAATTTGCATCTGGCACTACAGCAGATTTTTCATATGCCATTCAAGGAACGAATTATAGTTCAGGTCCAATTCAAGTTGATGTTGTTTGGGGAGATGGAGCGATTACTTCACATACTGGTCAAATGACAACTGCCGGAACCGCTATTGATTTTGTGCCAGAATTGATTCACCAGTATCCTAACTTAACATCTTACACAATGGTAATGAATGTTATTAACCCTGTAAACTCGAGTCAAACGAATTATACAACTCCAATACAATTGCAAAATTGTTCAACTTATCTTTATGCGTATACAGGGATTAATTGTCCAAGCGCTGATCCAAATTTAGCGAATAATGTGCCTTATGTGTTTATGGATTCTTTAGGCAATGAATACACAGAATGGATGGTGAACAATACATCGACTTCAAATCAGCTTTCTGCCGGAACGTACTCAGTTTTTATTGCTCAATGGTGGTTGGATATCAATGGGTTCGATTTTGCTAGTGTTTTTCCACAGACAATTCAGATGTCTCCTGGTCAATCTTATACGTTTCAAGCTGTTTTAGAATGTACAACGGTAGTTGACAATTGTGTTGTTGGTACGGTTTATTGCGATCAAAATCAAAATGGAATTTTTGACGGTGGAGATGTTCCTATTGAAAATGCTCCGGTTACAATTTCATCAGGAAATCAATCGTATACCACAACCTCGGGACCAAATGGTGTGTACTCTCATTCATATCAAAATACAAATGGAGGTCCTTCTATAATTTCAATTGATCAACAATGGTTGAGTCAATACGGATTTGGTGGAGGACAGCCTTATACTTTCTTTGATCAGGAATGTTCAATGGGAGGACAAACGATTGATATTGCTGTCATTTGTGATTCTACTGAGTTTACTGAAGAGTGTGTTGGTGGGTGGTTGTTTTGTGATGATAATGGCAATGGAGTTTTAGATCAAAACGAGACTGGATTTGCAAATGCTCCGGTTCAAATAGTGGGAAATAACGCAACGGTAACGGTGTATACGAATGCAAATGGTAATTTTTATTATTCAGGTAATCAATTGGGTTCAGTTGCGGTTGTTATGGTTGATAATGCGTGGTTAGCGCAAAACGGTTATTCTGCAAATGGGAACTTGGTTTATACTATACAAACAGATTGTAATATTAGTCAGCCGATTTACTTCGCGATTAATTGCAATTCTCAACCTGCACCTTGTACGGATTTGTGGACGTTGGTTGAACCATGGATTGGGTATTATCAAAATCAAGTGAATTATGTTAAGTTGAAATGGGGAACGAATGGACCGGGAGCTGCTCAGAGTTATACCTTGACTTTGAATTACCCAGCTGGAGTTACTCCTGTAACTTCAAGTATTCAGAATTCCGGTTATGTGATTTCAGGAAATTCAATTAGTTGGACGATTTCTAGCTCAAGTTCATATTTCAATTTTTCTGATGTAATTAACTTTAATGTACCAGGCGGATTAACGAATGGAACAGCACATTCGTATTACTCCACAATAACGGCAAATGGAAACAACCAAGATTGTTGTTTGTTGAACAACCAAGATACACTTACAATGATTCTTGGGAATAGCTATGATCCAAATGATAAAACAGTAAACAATTCAGAAATAATTTCTCCAGATGTTGATGACGAGTTGATTTATAGAATTAGATTCCAAAATACAGGAACGGCACCTGCTCAAGATGTTTATGTTATGGATACGTTAGATATGAATTTGGATTGGTCAACTTTTGAATTACTTGATGCGACCCACTATATTCAGGTAATTGATTTAGGTAATGGAATCATGAAGTTTAACTTTCCAAATATATGGTTGGTTGATAGCACGGTAAGTTATGAAGAAAGTCAAGGATCTTTGACCTACAGAATAAAGGAGAACGTTGGAAATGGAATTGGCTCAACAATTGAAAATACTGCACATATATTTTTCGATTGGAATCCAGCCATTGTTACCAATACAACTTATAATATTAATTCGGTCCTTTCAGTAAACGAATTAAATAGTGTTGATTTAAGTATTTATCCGAATCCATTTACGAATAACATTCGCTTTAATTCGACACAATCAGTACTTGAAGTGAGAATGTTAGATATCAATGGAAAATTGATTTTATCTGAACAAGGCAGTTCAATTCAATCGATTTCAACCCGTGATTTGGTTCCAGGAGTTTATTTGCTTGAAACAAATGTTGATGGTCAATGGATAACCAATCGTGTTATTAAGAATTAAATGTCTAAAACTAGAGTTGAAGCCATTCGAGAAATCGAATGGCTTTTTTATTTTTGTGTAAATTAATTCGGTAGACATGAAACTTATTCTATTATTAGCAATAGTATGCTTTCCAGCAATGATAAAGGCTAAAATATCCTCTTTTGTTGATTTCAAATCCCAAATTTCGCATCAACAAGACCCACTAAAGGCATTAAAAACGAAAGGGTGTAAAGTTGTTATCACTGGAAACGATGCCAACGCACAAATCCATTTAAGAAGAGAGTTGGAGTTTTTTGATGTTTGGATGATTAAGTCAAATGCATCAGACGCAGAATTCGAAATTAAACTATTAACCAAAAAATCTGGAATTGCAAACGCAGATAGAGATGTCAGGATTGTTATCACTGATTTGAAAAGCGGTAAAGAAGTCTATGCTTCTCCAATAGTGAATGGTACTGAATATGGTTTTAAAACAGTGAATCTCAAAGAGGCTGCTGTTAAGAATTTGGTAGAAAACGAAATTCGACAAACATTCTTCAAGTAATGGAATGAATTGGCTTTTTTCGAGTTTACCCCTAAAAAGAATAGGGGGTATGTTGATAAAAAGTTAATTATTTTTGAAGTCACCCCCTTTTTTTTGATGTATTTTTGTCAAAAAAAAACTTTTTATGTCAAATCAAAGAATGCAGGCATACTACGATGTGCTTCATAGAACACCAAAAGCGATTACGTTTGAAGGGAAAAACTCTGAAATATTTGGAGAAAATGTTTTTCACACCGAAGTAATGCGTGAATACCTTCCAAGTGAAGCATTCAAGTCAATGATTAAATCTGTTGAAAACGGAGACCGATTAGATCGTGCTATGGCGGATCAAGTTGCTTCTGCAATGAAAGATTGGGCGCTAACTAAAGGTGCTACACATTATACACACTGGTTTCAACCATTGACTGGAGCAACAGCTGAAAAGCACGATGCTTTTTTTAAGCCAGTTGGTCCAGGAAGAGCGATTGAGCGTTTTGATGGTGATTTGTTAGTTCAACAAGAGCCAGATGCTTCTTCTTTTCCAAATGGAGGTATTAGAAATACATTTGAAGCAAGAGGTTATACCGCCTGGGATCCTTCTTCTCCAGCATTCGTAATTGACAAGACATTATGCATTCCAACAATTTTCATTGCATATACAGGAGAAGCATTGGATTATAAAATGCCATTATTGAAAGCGTTGCATGCAGTGAACGAAGCGGCTGTTGATGTTTGCCAATACTTTGATAAAAACATTACAAAAACAATCGCAACTTTAGGTTGGGAGCAAGAATATTTCTTGGTAGATAAAGCGTTGTACAACGCTCGTCCAGATTTAATGATGACTGGAAGAACATTGTTCGGGCATGCATCTGCTAAAGGACAACAATTGGATGATCACTACTTCGGGTCAATAACTGCGCGTGTTACTGCATTTATGCGTGAATTTGAAACTGAATCAATTCGTTTAGGAATACCTGTAACAACGCGTCACAATGAAGTCGCACCTAATCAATTTGAATGTGCACCAATTTTTGAAGAATGTAACTTGGCAAATGATCACAATCAATTGTTAATGGATATCATGGAGAAAGTGGCGCGCAAGCATGATTTTAGAGTGTTGCTACACGAAAAACCATTTGCGGGTGTAAATGGTTCAGGGAAACACAACAACTGGTCATTGAGCACGAATACTGGAGTGAATCTATTGGCACCGGGTAAGAATCCAAAAAGTAACTTATTGTTCCTTGCGTTTTTCGTAAACACCATTAAGGCAATTCACGACAATGCTGATTTACTTAGAGCATGTATCGCTGGAGCTGGAAACGATCATCGTTTAGGTGGAAATGAAGCTCCGCCGGCAATTATTTCTGCATTTATCGGTTCTCAGTTAACAGAGTTGTTAGACAATATCGAAAAAAATGTGAAAGCTGGAAAAATGACTCCAGAAGATAAAACAGAATTGAAATTGAATATCGGTAAGATTCCACAAATTATGTTGGATAATACAGATAGAAATAGAACTTCTCCTTTCGCGTTCACTGGAAATAAATTTGAATTTAGAGCTGTTGGGTCATCGGCAAACTGCGCTCAAGCAATGATTATTTTGAATACTATCATGGCGAGCCAATTGAAAATTTTCAAAACGAACATTGATGCTCGAATTGGAAAGGGAGATGGAAAAGATGAAGCGATTCTGAAGGAATTGCAACAGATGATTAAAGATTCGAAGAAAATTCGTTTTGAAGGAAACGGTTACGGTGAAGAATGGGTGAAAGAAGCAGCAAAAAGAGGTCTTTCTAACTTAAAAGATACGCCTCGCGCATTGCAAGTTTGGAGCAATAAAAAGTACCATAAATTATTTGATGATTTAAACGTATTAACTCCGAGAGAATTAGAGGCTCGTCAAGAAATTGAATTTGAAAGTTATGTGTATAAAGTTCAAATTGAAGCACGAGTTATCGACGAAATGGTCCAAAATTACATTATTCCAGCTGCCATCGCTTATCAAAATAAATTAATTCAAAATGTTCAGGGATTAATGAATGTATTAGGAGACAAAGCAGGAAAAGTAGCGGCAAAAGGTCAGGTGGCAATTTTGGAAGAAATTTCAGAACATATGAATAAAACCATGGATTTGAGCGCTAAGATGCTCGCGTCTCGTAAAAAAGCAAACAACCTAAAAGGTCACGAAGAAAAGGCTGTTGCCTATTGCGATAATGTAAAAGTTTTCTTTGATGATATTCGCTATCATGTGGATAAATTGGAACTGTTAATCGATGACGAAGAATGGAGGTTGCCTAAATTCAGAGAAATGTTATTTACGAGATAGCATAAACTAAATTATAAAAAAAATCCCGCGGTCATCGAGCGAATTCGAGATGCGCGGGATTTTTTATGTGAATAAAACTATTCTTTAAAACTCATAAGCTCCAATGTCTGGAGATCCATCTCTAGGTTTCTGTTCTATATCGGATAATGATGATGCAGGAATTCCTGGATCCGCACCACCAATCAAAGGTGATGTCGAGAAAAAGCTAAAATCATAAATAGATGGGCTTTTAAAAGCTGGGTCTATATTGAACGTGTTGCCATTCGTGAAAAAAGCATCCGAAGGCACTGAAGCGCGAATGTGATTTCTTTGGAAATCGAAGTTTAAAGTAGCACCTGGTAAAGTGTCAATAATATACTCTTGATCGTAGTTTCCATAAATCACGCTGTTGTATATCTTTCCTTCGTTTATACTACCAATAAAAGTTGTGGGAATGCCATTTCCATCCGGACGTGTAAAATAATTTCTAATTCCAATAGCTGCCGTTTGATCCTCACCGTTTCCGTAACCCAATAAATGGCAATGATTAAAGTTGAAATCGCCCCCTTCCAAACAAATCATCGCGTGAATACCATTTTTGGCAATCACACAATTTTCAGCTTTCACTTTTGCGCCTGAATAAATGAAAATTCCATAAGAAGCATTATTGAATATTTTAGTGTTCGTAACTGTCACCGTGTAATCAGAATTACTTGGGTCTTCACTAAACACATGAATTCCGGTTGATCCGTTTTTGATTATTGCATAGTTTATAGTTGAAGGTCGTGCTTCCTGAAAGTAGATACCATAATATTGGCCAGAAACATCGTTGTATGCAGCATCTAATCGATCTCCTTGAAATGTAACCTCATTGTTGTAAGTTCCATTTATGTTAAGTGTACCTTTATAATTATAAAGGATTGCGTTTTTATGCAAGTAAATGTCTGTCCCTGCCTGAATGGTTAATGTTCTTGCTGAGTCGATAAACGCTCCACCATATATAACATGGGGCTTGTCATTTGGCCAAGTTCCTTCGTTTGTGTCAAGTATTCCTTCGGATATATACGAATAGTGAAAGTAAGCATCTTGTCCCCAAGCCGCCAATTGTACATACTGATTGGTTCCATTGGTTAAAAAACGAATTTGATCTTCAATTACCATTGGATTGGATTGATTATTGGGGTCTAAAGTAACTTCAACAAAAATGAATAAACTGTCTTTTGGGTCCATTTCGATATCTCCAAATTGGGTTCCAGGAGAACCGTCTACATTAATTCTAAAGGGAGAATTTGCACCTCCAACCAATTCAATTTGATCTATTTTCAAGGTCTTTTTAGAGTTGTTATAAATTTTCAATCGCTTAGTTACTGAACCGATGGTTGTAAAAACAGTATCAAATACTAATGTGTCGGCACTAAAACTCAAGTTTCCATTGGAAAAAGAAAGTGGTTTTTTACAACTTGAAAGACTAACTATTGCAGCCAAAAAAAGTGTGTAAAATAAGATATAAGTTGTTTTCATCATTTAGATTAGAATCTGTGTCAAAAATAACGTTTATTGTAGTACTTTTATTTCACATGAATTTAATTAATAAAATTAGGCGGATTTAAAAAGTTTAATTATCTTTGCCCCCTGTTTTAGACGAGAAATAGAAAATATTATACATAATAGTAATGAGAAAAGACATACACCCAGAAGATTACAGATTAGTTGTTTTTAAAGACATGACAAATGATTATGCATTTGTTTGTCCTTCATGTGCGGCTTCAAGCGAAACAATTAAATGGGAAGATGGAAATGAATATCCATTGATCAAATTAGATATTTCACACAAATCACACCCATTCTTTACAGGGATTACACAATTTGTGGATACTGCGGGTCGTATTGATAAATTCAACACGAGATACGCGAAACGTAAATAATTCGATTTTCGAATTGATTAAAACCTCTCGTTATGCGAGAGGTTTTTTTATGGCTTAAAATTTGTGCCAATCGGTGCATACATTATCTTTACTTCATGAAGTTAAAAAAGGGTGACATATATATAGTTGGAATACTTTTCATTGTATTAGTATCTTCCTTTTCTTTCCGAATAAAAAAGGGATTTGAAGCTCTAAGTATTCATGATTATTTCAGTGCAAAAAATTACTTTTATAAAGGACTGAAATATGATCCTTCTGCAGCAGCTTTTGGATTAGCGACGATTTTTTCGCGAGATGACAATCCGTTTTATCACAGAGATTCGGCTTATCGCTATATTGTAATGGCGGATTCTACATTTGAAGCGGCAAAGGACAAGAAAAAACTAAAATGGAGTAAATACGGATGGTCAAGAACAGGAATTGATTCTCTTCGACAATTAATTAGTACACAATTTTTTATTGTTGCTAAAAAAGAAAATTCTGTTGCATCATACACCGATTTTATTTCGTCACATCCATGGTCTGTCGAGTGCGCTTCAGCTACCAATACGCGTGATTCTCTTGCTTTTTTAAAGGTGGTTTTTGAAAATACATCGGAAGCGTATGATTCCTTTATCGCTCAATATCCAACCAGCAAATATGTTGATTTGGCAGAGGATAATTTTTATTATTCACAATATGTAGAAGCTACAAATAAGGATGATTTGAAGCAATATGTTGATTTTTTGGTCAAGAATCCAAACAGCCCAATGAAACCTTCTGCTGAGCAACGTATATTTGAAATAGTTACTGCGCCCAATACAGAAGAGGCGTTCAAGGAGTTTGTTTCGAATTACAAGGACAATTCATTTATTGATCAGGCTTGGAGGGAATATTTTCAAGTTTATTTAAATGATTATTCCAAAGAACGAATCGATATTTTTTTGAAAGAGAATCCACTTGCATTAAATATTTCTGAAGTACAGATTGAATCACAATTGGCCGATTCACTATTCCTTCCAGTTTCAATTGAAGGTAAATACGGTTATATGAATCGTTTTGGAGAAATAGTTATACCTCCGAATTATCAGTTTGCGGGGCATTTTGTTAATGGATTGGCAACTGTTGGTAACGACGAGAAATATGGTGCGATTAACAAATCAGGTAAACTAATTATTCCGTTTTATTACTCTTCAATTTCTGACTTTATTCAGGGTAGAGCAATAGTGGAAGAAAATGAAAAGTTGGGGATTATTGATAGAAATAATAGAGTTATTCTTCCATGTGAATATGAAGACTTAGGAGATTTATCAGGTGAATTGATTTACTTTTCTAAAGGTTTAAGATATGGTTATACTGATATTTTTGGAGTAACAAAAATCGAGGAGAACTTTGATGAGGCGTATTCATTTTCGAATGGCCGTGCAATGATTGAGATTGGGGATTATCAAGCAATGATTGATATTAACGGGAATTATATTTTTCAACCTACTTTCGAAGGCTTGGCGCAACTTTCAGATTCACTTTATTCGTTCGAAAAGAATGATTTAAAAGGTATAATATCTATTTCTGGAAAAGTAATTTCGGATGCCAAATATGATGAAATTGGATTGTTTCATAATGATCTGGCCTTTGTAATTAATGATGATACTCTTCAATATATAAACGGTAAAGGTGAAATAGTCATTTCTAGAGGGTTTAAAACATATCCTAATTTCGAGTTGAAGGGCGAGTTTAAAAATGGAACTGCTGTTGTTTCTAAAAAAGAAAAATACGGCCGAATAAATACAAAGGGAGAAGTAATTATTCCAATTGAATACGATAATCTTGGTGTTGGAAAGAATTATATTCCTTATAAGAAAAAGGACGCTTGGGGATTACTTAACGCTTCAAATAAAACGTTAATTCCGGCCAAATATGAATCCATTGACGTAATAGAAGATCGATTTGTAGTAGCAGGACTTAATGATTCAATTGGTTTGCTTGATCTCGCAGGAAACAATTTACTTCCTTTTACGTTTCATGGGATAGAAGGGTTGATTGGTGATTATATCATTGTTGAAAAAGAAGGCCATCGCGGCTTGTACAAAAAGAACAAACAAATTCTGGAAATCATTTACGATCAAATTCGATTGTTCAAAGATGATTTCGTAACTTTAGTACAAGATGATCAAATCATTTATTACGATTTGAGAGATGAAAGAATAGTAGAATTAAAATTAAATCATGAATAGATTGTTAGATGCAATTGATAAATATAAGTTTGGGCTCATTGCAGCCTTAATGACTTATATTTTTATTTTCATGTTTCTACAAATGGAATCCTATACACAATACATTCCGATAGAACCGTTTCATGACGGTTCATATGTTGAAGATCCAACTGTAATTCCAATTAAGCAGGATAATATTTTAACACCAACAGATTATGCCGACGTTAAAAATATGTCAAGAGATGTAAATGATAGTCGAGAAAAATCAAATGAAAAATATTTTCAAAATAAATCTTCCGATCAAGTAATGGCGGATTACAAGGCACTTGAGCAAAAGATGTACGAAGAGGCTGGTGGTGATAAAACAAGAGCTCAAATTAAAAAAGAGATGGATGCCAAAAGAAAGGCAGATGAAAAAGCAACTCAATCAAACGCGCCTGCCAATAACAACACTCAAAAAGGCGGGAATACTTCCTACTCTGGAAATGTAATGGTGGATTGGGAATTATCGTCGCGAAACCCTCATCAAAATAATAACTGGTATGTTCGTAATCCTGGTTATACGTGCGGTTATGGTTCTGTAGGACGAGTAACAATCTTAATTAAAGTTAATCAAGGAGGTAGTGTGACTGTTGCGACTTACGACGCTTCTCAAAGCAGTGGTGCCAATTCATGCATGATTGAACAAGCTATAAAATACGCAAAATTATCTCGTTTTGACTACTCTGGTAGTGCTCCTTCAACTCAATCCGGGAGAATTACTTATACATTCATATCCCAATAATATCTTGAGACTTGTAAATAGAAAAGATATTAATGATGAGGTTTGGAATCGAATAATCGATAGTTCAACTAAGGAAAATTATATACTCTATACCTGGGCTTTGGATGCTACAGCTGAAAATTGGTGTGCAATCGTGGAGGGTGACTATAATTTTATCTTTCCTATTCCTTTTTCTGAAATTCTTGGTGTAAAACGTGCTCGACAGCAAATTTATTCAAGACAAGTTGATTGGATTGGTGATGAAAAATTGATACCTAAGGCAATTGAGTTGCTAAAGTCAGAGTTCTCGGAATGTGATGTTCGGATTTCAAAAAGCGAATTTGGAATTTCAGATCAACATTTTCAAGTGTTGGACTTAGAACGCGATTTTGAATTTAGTACAAATGCGAAACGATTGATCAAAAAATCAGAGAAGTTGAATTATGTGGAAACGGATGATTTATCTGTTTTAATGCGACTGTATACTTCCAATACGCACGAAAAATTGAATAATTCAAACGAGAACTTAAGTCGTCTTGAAAATTTGATGTTATCCTGTAAAGAAAACGGAAAAGGATATGCTTTCAATGCCTTTGAAGGTGAAAAAATTGTTGGTGCCTGTTTCATTATTGAAGATAAATCAACAGCGACTTATTTAATTGGAGATTCTAACCCGGAGCAAAAAAAAGCAGGTGTTGTATATGGAATGATGAATTACGCCATTCAAAAAGCTCAGGAAAAGAAAATGAAGCGATTTGATTTTGGAGGGTCTAATGTTGATTCGGTAGCTCAATTTTACAAGAAATTTGGAGCGAAAAATCAGATTTATACCCGAATTTCTTGGGATAATTCTCCATTTTGGTTCAAACTGCTAAAAAAAATAAGAAGGTGACAACAACAATAGCAAATACAAAGTCAATTGGGGAATTATTTAGGTCTTTAAATCTAAAGAAGAACGATGTCGTTGTGTTTTCTTCAGACCTTAGTCGATTAGCATTGACGTGTAAAGCAAAAGGCGAAGCCTTGAACGTAAATACTATTATAGAGTGTCTGCAAAGTGTTTTGAGCGAAGGAACAATTTTAATTCCCGCGTTCACAGATAATTTGGTGGGTGGTGATGAATTTGATTGGCTAAAGGCAAAACCAACTACTGGAGCAGTTTCAAACAAGGTACAACGAAGAAAAGATTTTATTCGAACCAAAGATCCATTACATTCCTATTTTGTGTGGGGCAAAGATGGAGATCAGGTACTTTCTAAAAACGACAATAGCACCTTTGGAAAAGATTCGGCATTTGCTTTTTTCAAGGAAAAAAATGCGAAGTTTGTTTTACTTGATGTGCATTTACAGGACTCACTGACCTATATTCATTATGTTGAAGAACAAAATAAAGTGACATATAGAAAACCGTATTTTTACGATATAAAATGCAAATACCCAGAAGGAGTGGAGGATCGAACGATCACTTTTTACAGCCGAAAATTGGGAGTTAGAACTTATTTGAAGGACTTATTCAGTGAGTTGCTGAAGAAAGATTTGAATGAAAGCTTTTTATATGATAAAAGCAGGATTGACATATTTTCTGCAGAAGATATATGGAAGATGGGCGTTAAATGTATAACTGAAGGTCCGAAGCTGTATCATTACTCCGTAACAAATCATGCGAAAGATTTTATCAAACGATATCTTTTGGGACGTAAAGGTGTTTTCTAATTTTAAGTGGAAAAACGGGGAGTTTACTTTCCACAATTTTTAATTTTACAACAAAATCAAAAAAAAATGAGCAACATTAACTGGCAAACAGTAAAAGAATACGAAGATATTACATTTAAAATTGCCGATGGAGTCGCCCGAATTGCTTTTAATCGACCAGAATGTCGTAATGCATTTCGACCTAAAACTGTATCTGAATTATCAGAAGCTTTAGCTATTTGTCATGAACACCAAGAAGTTGGAGTTGTTTTAATCACAGGAGAAGGTCCTTCTACTAAAGACGGTGGTTGGGCATTTTGTTCTGGAGGAGATCAACGTGTACGATCAACAACAGGCTACAAAGGAGAAGACGGTGTAAATCGATTTAATATTTTGGATGTACAACGTCAAATTCGTTTTATGAATAAAGTAGTTATCGCTGTTGTTCCTGGTTGGGCTGTTGGAGGTGGACATAGTTTACATGTTGTTTGTGATTTGACAATAGCAAGCAAGGAACATGCTGTATTCAAGCAAACAGATGCTGATGTGGCTAGTTTTGATGGTGGTTTTGGTTCTGCGTATCTTGCACGTCAAGTTGGACAAAAAAGAGCACGAGAAATCTTCTTTTTAGGAGCAGATTATACAGCTCAGGAAGCTTTTGAAATGGGAATGGTGAATAAAGTCGTGCCGCATGAAGATTTGGATAATGTTGCATACGAGTGGGCACAAGAAATTATGACGAAAAGTCCAACAGCTATAAAAATGTTAAAATTTTCGTTCAATTTGATTGATGATGGCTTGGTTGGGCAACAAGTATTTGCTGGTGAAGCTACGCGTTTGGCTTATACAACAGACGAAGCAGTTGAAGGGAGAAATGCCTTTTTAGAAAAGCGACCAAGAGATTTTTCGAAGTTTCCAAAATTTCCATGATTAATTATTTTTTGTTGCGAATACTGTTTTTATAAATCACTTATTTGGTGTATTTTTGTTTGGTAAACATCAATGTATTAAACCACTAACTAAAATTAATACATGCTTTAAACATCGAAGACATGAAGAACACTTCTACGAAATTTCTATTATTAGTTCTATTTGCATTTTCTTCATTGAAAATGAATGCACAAACAATTTGCATGGTCACTGCGGATTTCCAAACAGGAGAGAATTACATGGTCATGTGGGAGCAGTTTGCCGATGTTTCACTTTTTGACAGTATTTTTATTTATCGACAAGAAGGAACAGAAACCGTTTTTACAAAAATTGGAGCAGTGGATGTAACCATGACTTCTCCTACTTATTTTGTAGATACAGATGCGAATACAATGGATACAACTAAGTATGCGATATCCTATTTATATACATCTGGTGCAGAATCAGTCCGTTCATACTGGCATCAACCGGTTTTGTTAGATTATGTTGATGAGTTAACTGGTCAAATTCTTTGGACCAAGTATAAAAAAGAAGACCAATTGGACGAGAGCTACATTTTAGCTTATGAATGTTTTATGGATCCGAATGGTATTGGAAATTTTGGGAGTATGGCCATAATGATGAATTATGATATTACCTGGTTTGATCAAGCACATGATGCGCATCCAGCGTGTAAATATGTAGTCGAAGTTTCACTTCCCGATTGTAATGTTTTGACAAAATCAAATATTAATACTTCACGGTCGAATATTAAAAACCAACAATCCAACGCTTCAATTATGAATGGTGGGAGTTCAGGTTTGCCTAACTTGCAAGGAACCGACTATTCAATTAGCCCAAACCCGGCATCAGATAAAATAACAATTACTACGGAAAAAAATGTAACAGCATATGTTTGGTTGACTAATTTGAAGGGGCAAACATTAGATCAAAAACGCATTTCAGGTACGACTATTGATTTCAATGTGAATGCCTTAGACCCGGGAGTTTACTTTGTTAATATCGAAAATGAGGGAGTAGTTACTTCAAAGAAATTTGTTAAAAAGTAGTATTAAAGAGCAATTCGATTTTACAAATCAATGATGACTAGAATCGTATTCTTCGTTTTTATTTTCATTTTTTTACTTGCACCTTGCACAGTTGCCCAGAAGTATAATGTTCAAAATTATACCACTCGAGATGGTTTATCGGGACAAATAGTGAACGGTATATTTCAGGATAAGACTGGTTACATTTGGTTTGCCACCCAATCTGGTGTCTGCTTATTCAATGGAAAATCTTTTCAATCATTTGAACCTTCTTCTGACTTGGCTGGAATTGATGCGGTGGGAGTTATTCAAGATAAAAAAGAGAGAATTTGGATAGCTTCGAATGCCAATGGAGTATTTGTCTACGATTTTAAAACAATAAAAAATTTCAACGAGTCCAACGGTTTAAAAAGCAATATTGTTCGTTCGATGTTTATCGATAAAGACAATGTTCTATGGATTGCTACATCGAAAGGCGTATCGAAAGTAGTAGATGATAAACTTCAGGCCGTAAATGATCCAAAAGGCGTTTTTAAAAATGGGATACTGTCAATGACCCAGGCAAAAGACGGAACTTTTTGGTTTGGATCTCAAGGGAATGGATTAGTGAAACTCTCCAAAGGTAAATTTTCTTATTTCAATGAAAAAAATGGACTTTTAGACAATTATGTTTTTTCATTAAAAGCCCACGGAGATTCTCTGTTAATTGGAACTACAAACCAAGGACTATTGGTAATGGAAAATGGGAAAATTTCAAAAATGAAAATTCCAGAAATAGAATACGAGTGGATTTCGAACGTGGTTGTCAATGGAGATGCTTTGTACATTGTTTCATCTGCAGGATTAGTAGAATATCACCATAAAAGACCAATTACAGTTATTACGGAATTGAATGGAATTGCATCAAACGATTTATACCACGGACTGAAGGATAGAGAAAATAATATTTGGTTGGCTTCAGGTAATGGTGTATCGCTCTTGAGAAATGAAAAAATTCTATCCTTCGATGAAACTTCAGGACTATCAGACGACAAAATCACGTGTATTACTGAATATAAAAATCAAATAATTGTAGGTACTTATGGTTTTGGGTTGAACGTGCTCGATAAATCGGGTAAAGTCGTTAAACAGATACGACATCCTGAATTGATGAACTTAAATATCACATCCATCATCAATTATTCGTATAAAAATGAACTTTGGATTGGGGCTGAACAATCTGAAAATGGTATCGTTATTTTAGATACAAAAAATGAAAGTTTTGCAGTAAAAAAAACAATTAAAAGTATCAATGGGAACAAGTTAAATACTGTGACAAAACTAAGCGTAGATGCTTCAAATCAAATATGGATTGGGTCTTTTGATGCGGGACTTTTTCGCATAAAAAATAATGATACGTTGAGTTTTACGAAATCAAAAAACTTACCGTCAAATGAGGTTTATACATTTGAAATAGATCAAAATAATAATCCTTGGGTTAGTTTGTACCAAAAAGGAGTTTATGCTTTTAATGGGCAAGAGTTTTTTGCCGTTTCGAAAAAGTTCAAGACTGTCGATAAAATAGTTTTAAGTATAGCGACGGATAAAAAAGGTACAGTTTTTCTTGGGAACAAGGCGAGCGGACTAACTGTTATTTCAAACAATAAGGCCTATTCTTTTACTGTAAATGACGGATTACTTTCGAATTCAATACAATCAATTGTTGTTGATGGAAATAATGTATGGTTAGGAAGTGATTTGGGATTAAATAAACTTGTGTTTTCAAATGAATTTAAACTTTTGAAAATTGAAACCTATAATGAAAAAACGGGATTAATTAATGCTGAAATACATCAAAATGCATTGCTGTTAACCTCTGAAAATGTTTGGATTTGTTCGTCTACCGGACTTTCATCAATGATGAAAATGAGCGAAAATAGAAGCATTGTTAAACCTTTACTAGAATTAGAATCCATAAAACTTCATTTTGAAGAAGTAGACTGGTCCAAAAAAGATGTTGTTGTGAATAAATGGGGGGTTCCAACTCAACTTAACCTGGGCTACAAGGATAACCATTTAACGTTTTCTTTTAATGCATTGACAACGACAAGAGTTCAATATTCATTTATTTTGGAAGGTCAAGATAAAGACTGGACAAATTACAGTGAAAAGAATGAAGTTACATTTTCCAATATAACTCCTGGAGAATATATTTTTAAGGTGCGAGCGAAAAATAATGTTGGAATTGAAAGTCAAATTCTAGAGATTCCAATTGTTATTCGCAGTCCATACTGGCAAACGTGGTGGTTTAGAATAACGGCTGCTGGAGCGATATTCTTGTTGGTTGTTTTCTTTGTTAGGTACCGAGAACGTCGCTTTAAGATTCAACAGGCAAAATTAGAAGTTATAGTAAAAGATCGTACTAAGGAGGCGGTTAGTGCAACAGAAATTGCCGAAAATCAGAAGAAAATTGCCGAACAAAAAAACAAAGAAATCCTAGACAGTATTTCATATGCCAAACGTATTCAAACTGCGATGCTTCCTACAGTGGACTTTTTGAATGAAAAATTCTCGGAAATTGCCGTTGTCTATTGCCCAAAAGATATAGTAGCTGGTGATTTCTTTTGGTTTGAAGAATCTGGTTCACTTTCTATGATAGCTGTGGCAGATTGCACAGGTCATGGTGTACCTGGGGCAATGGTTTCGGTTGTTTGTTACAATGCGCTGAATCGATCGGTTAGAGAGTATGGATTGACAAAACCAGGAGAAATTCTTGACAAAACCAGAGAGATCATTTTATCGGAATTGTCTAAACATGATGAAAATGTAAAAGATGGAATGGATATTTCACTTCTAGTGTTTGATAATCATTCAAATAAAGTTGAATGGGCTGGAGCAAATAATCCATTGTGGGTTGTCAAAAGCGATACGAACGAGCTAATTGAAATTAAAGCAGATAAGCAACCAATAGGTCTTCATAGTCACTCAACTGATTTTACAACTCATAATTTGACTTTATCGAAGGGCGATTCATTAATTCTTCTAACGGATGGATTTGCCGATCAGTTTGGAGAAGAATCTGGGAAGAAATTCAAGTCAACTAATTTGAAACGCCTTATCCTTGAAAACTCGAATTTGCCAATGAATGAAATTGAAAATAATTTGATGTCAACATTTCAAAAGTGGAAAGGTTCAGAAGAGCAAGTTGATGATGTGTGCATAATTGCGTTGAAGATTACTTAGATTGTATTTTTTAGATCTCAATTCGTTCAATGCTTTCAATATTAGCATCTTCTAAATAAAATATTATTCCCTTGTATTTCTTTTGCTTCTTAAGGAAAGTTACAGCCTCAGATTTTTCTTTAATTGATACAAAATTCCGTTTTGCATAAAACATAATTTGCGGATTTGTACTAGGAATAGCATAATTCGTTCCTATAATAAAAACGGTTTCATCGGATTGGGCATTCTTTTTAATCGAATTTCCGATAGTCATATACGTGTCATATCGATCACCATTTTGGTTAAATTCACCAGGCCGATTTATAAAATAATACTGTACAATTGAAAAAGTGATTAGCACAAAGGTGATTTTGGTTGCGTGCGTATTTACAAAAGTAGATTTTGAAGCCAAGAATGCACACAATAGGCTTAGTGGCACACCATCAATGAGCACAGAGTAATCATGCGATAGTGTGAATCCCATAAAAATGATATGATAAAGAATCACAGGAAGAATGAATAATAAAATGATATCCAAACGTTTACTAAAAGTAGTGATCACGCGAATTTTTTTGATTTGAAAAAGCAAAATGGAGAGAATAAATGCAATCCAAACTCCATAGGAGATGATGTACCATTTGAACAAATGCAGCATCTGTGTAAAAATGGAAGTCGTATCATTATTTAACGAGGAGCGAACATCAAACCGATTTGTCAAATAAGAAATGTAATTTTCCCAACCAATAAATGAGCTGTATTGAAAATACAATATACTTGAAACAATTCCAGTAGAGATTAATGTTAGTGCTAACAGGTTGTTTAGCCTACGGTTTTTAAACTTTTTGGTCGCTACAATAACTCCAAGGGTGAAAACTAGAAGAAAACCTATCCATTCAGTATAAAGTAAACATGTCGAGCTGACTACTAAGAATACATTATCTAATATATTGCGTTTATCATCTTGGTAAATTTTAATGACGTAATAAACGGTTAAAACAAAAAATAAAACACTTAATACATGATGCGTGTAGGCGTTTCCATGAAACCATAATGGTCCAGGTGCGAATAGGTAAAGCGTACTTCCTAAAAGAGCTGCATTTTTATTGCGAAAAAGAAGAAGTAACAATTTAAATAAAAACAGGATCAAGATCAAATGCAAAAAAAGATTATACAATTGAAGGTTTAAAGCGGTAATTTCTAGATGTAAACTTTGAAATAAAAAGTAGGGCAGAAGGTAGGAGAAAGATGAAAATGATAAGTAGTAATTTTTTCCATTTTTAATACCTTCCTGAACTCCAATTGGAGATGAAATGTATTTGTCATTTTCTGAGAAGTAGGTGTATGGAGGAACGAATGAATGGGCAGTTATTCCATCTTTTTCCCATATTTCCATTGGTATGAGAAAGAAGGCAAGATTAAATTCATGATGCTTTGAAATTGGTCGATTTAAAGTTGGAATTCGCACTAAAACGGAAACAACAAAAAGAATAAATACAATCTTGTAGTTTCTGATACAATCAACGATATAAGATAGAAAGCTCAAATCTTTTTATTTCTTGAAGTAGTCTATCATGGGTTCGAAATAGTGCTCTTCCCATCCTTTTTTATAGTGCTCTCCACTTTCTGAAAGGTTAGAATGAATAAGGGTAAGTTCTGTATTGTTGTTCAGCTCTTCAAATAGTATTTCAACCAAAGAATCTTCTTCATTGTCTTCAAACTCCGAAGTTCTCCATGATTGAACTATTCTCTTGTCAGGTTCCAATTCAATATTCACTCCTTCAATATATCCATCCCAGGCTGTAAAACTAGCTCCAATTTCAGCTGAAATTTCAGCTTCTCCACCAGTCATTCGTGAATGAGTTTCGCTATTTAACCACGAAGAATACACTTCACTAGGTTTGGCGGGTATTCGTGTTTTTAAAGTAAATTCCATTGATTTTGGAGGTTATGTTTTTACTAAGCTAATCCATTTTAATTAAATCGCCGCTCAATTAAAAAAAAAAACGCCCACTTTTCAGTGAGCGTTTCAATATAGTGTGATCAGAAATTATTTATCAACTTCAACAGTTGCCATTTCCTCTGATTTGTACTCTCCAGCGTCTAATTTTGCCTTAACAGTAACAAATGTATCAATTGTATATTTTACATCTTCCAACGTGTGAGAAGCAGTTGGAATCAAGCGCAACATAATCACATCCTTAGGAACAACTGGGTAAATCACAATCGAACAGAAAATGTTATAGTTTTCACGTAAATCGAATGTCATATTAGTTGCTTCGGCCAAGTTTCCTTTCAAGAAAACAGGTGTTACAGCTGAATTCGTTACTCCAATATCAAAACCTGAATCAACTAATCCTTTCTGTAAGGTAGAAGCAATAGTCCATAATTTTTCTTTGTGTTCTGGTTGATCTCTCAATAATTCCAAACGCTTTCTTGCTCCAACAACCAACGGCATTGGTAATGATTTAGCGAATACTTGTGAACGCATATTGTAACGTAAATACTCTACAATGTGTTCTTCAGCACAAATAAAAGCACCAATAGATGCCATTGATTTTGCAAATGTTCCAAATAAAATGTCGATTTCATCATGAACTCCTTGTTCTTCACCTGCACCTTGTCCAGTTTTACCAACAGTTCCAAATCCGTGCGCGTCATCAACAAATAATCTGAAATCGTATTTCCCAGACTTTCTAAAGTCAATCAATTCTTTCAATTTACCTTGGTCACCAGCCATACCGAAAACACCTTCAGTAATTACCATGATTCCACCATTTTGAGCATCAGCTAATTTAGTAGCTCTGGCCATTTGCTTGTCAAAGCTTTCCATGTCGTTGTGTTGGAAAACGAAACGCTTACCTGCGTGTAAACGCATACCATCTAAGATACAAGCGTGAGACTCACTATCATAAACGATAATATCATTTCTGTCAACCATAGAGTCAATAGCAGAAACCATTCCTTGGTAACCAAAGTTCAAAAGAATCGTGTCTTCTTTCTCCATGAATTGAGAAATTTCAGCTTCTAGCGCCTCGTGCATGCTTGTCTGACCAGTCATCATTCGAGATCCCATTGGATAAGCTAATCCCCACTCAGCTGCTGCGTCAGCATCTGCTTTACGAACTTCAGGGTGGTTAGCCAACCCTAAATAGTTATTTACTGACCATACTAAACATTCTTTTCCTCTAAAGATCATCTTGTTGCCAATTTCTCCTTCTAACTTTGGGAAAGTAAAGTAACCGTGCACACCTTTAGAATATTGACCTAATGGTCCTCTGTTTTTTTTGATTTTATCAAATATGTCTTGAGCCATAAATGTTTGTTTTTGATTATTATCAATTTAAAATGAAACGTCTCTACCAACGCCCAATTTTGGGCAAAATTAATGTAATTTAAGGGACTAGATAGTTGAAAGCACAAAAATTATCAACAAATGTGGTGTTTGTTTGAACCAAATCGATGATTTTAATGTGTCTAGAGTCTATTGTCAAGCAAATAAACAAAAGCACAAATTGCAGCTGCGCCTAATTCCAATTCGCGTTTATTTACATTTTCAAAAACATCGCTAGAAGCATGGTGGAAATCAAAGTATCGTTGTGAGTCGGGCACGAATCCAAACAACGCAATTTCTGGAAAAACTTTTTTTAGCGGTCCAATGTCAACGCCACTTCCGCCTTTCTCAAATTCACTGAGCTCGTATGGTTTAAATACTTTGGCAAAGGACTTGAGTAGTTTTAAATTATCTTCAGAACCATCACAATGAAATCCACGTGGAGAAAAACCTCCGCGATCACTTTCCAAAGCAGCAATATGGTTTTCATTTGGTTGAGACTTTGCCCAATCCGCATAAGTCAATCCACCTCGATTTCCATTTTCTTCGTTCATAAAGAAAACAACACGCAAGGTGTTTTTTGGTACATAATTTAATGATTTCAAAATGCGAAGTGCTTCAAGACAATGCACTATTCCTGCGCCATCATCATGCGCACCTTCTCCCGTGTCCCAAGAATCTAAATGACCGCCAAATGTGATGATATTGTTTGGGTGTGTTTTACCAGACATTTCACCTATAACGTTATAAGAAGTCACTTCAGGGTAGTCTCGGCAGTCCATTTCTAACACGAATTGAACATTTTCTTGTTTTGCCATTGATGCAAGTTTTTCAGCATCTTGTGTTGAAATAGCTGCAGCTGGAATTTTTTCAACTCCTTCGTCGTAATTCATTGTTCCCGTATGTGGATGCTCATCGACTGGTAATCCCAAAGAACGAATTAGTACAGCTTTTGCTCCAAGTCGCGATGCTTCAATTGCTCCATTTCCGCGCACAGGATAGCAACCTCCATATGCCCGAAATGTATTGATGTATTGTTCATTCATAGGTTCATTGATAAAGACAATTTTACCCACAACTTTTTCTTTAGTAGAAGCTTTTAATTCATCAAGGCTGTTGAAAACAATAATTTCACCTTGCAAAGATCCATTTGTTCCGATTGAACTGCCCAAGGCCAATAAATTTACTTTAGATAATTTTCCGTTTTTTTCTTTAATCCAGCCAGATTCTTTCGTGCCTCTTTCCCAGTGTGGAACTTGAATTTCTTGCAAATAAACTTTGTCAAAACCATACGACTGCATTTTTAGTTTGCCCCATTCAATCGCCATCTCTGCTTCTGAGGAGCCCGTTAAGCGTGGACCAATATCTTTGCATAGACTTCTTAAATCTTCATAAGCTCGACCGTTAGAAAGTGCTTCGTTATAAATTGATCGTATAAAAATGGAGTCCTTTTGCGAAAAAGTTGAATGTCCGGTTAAACACAAAAGGGAAAGTATGATTAATCGCATAATGTTGTATCTGTCTCTTATACACATCTGACGCTGCCGACGATCTACTCTGTGTAGAT
>OLID01000255.1_pt1 | contig 28479 bp, 21 predicted proteins | sample 1609361 | NCBI WGS metagenome assembly OLID01 (sample SAMN05416778, study PRJEB24817) | seawater metagenome | isolation source: Sea water | place: Canada:Atlantic | collected 2013-07
GTAGATCGTCGGCAGCGTCAGATGTGTATAAGAGACAGTAGTAAAATTCTACGCCATGAACGCATTAAAAATCACAATGATAGTAATCGGAGTTTTCTCCTATTCAACTAGCTTTTCTCAAAATATTGAACAAGATTTTTCACATTTGGACAAAAACAAAGATGGAAAAATTGACAAAAAAGAATTTAATAATTCACCACCGCCAAGAGGAGCAGCACCTAAAAAAGTATCCTCAGCGGATTCTCCTTCATCTTCTCGAGAAGAATCAGAAGAAATGGCTAAAGACGACCGGTCTGCTGCTGCACCACCAGCTCCACCTTCATTTGAAAGCATTGACGCTAATAAAGATGGAGTTATTGACATGGAAGAGTTCAAACTGAATCATACTGCAATACGGAAACGTCCTGGAAGTCAGGTGAATAAGCAAAAAGATTAAGTAGTTAAACTAAATCAATAGAAGAAAAAATATCAACTTGCTTCTTCATCTTTTTCTGAATTATTTTGAAATGATGTTCCTCATCAGGACTGATTAATGAAATGGCTTCGCCAGATTTGTCTGCACGACCAGTTCTACCAATTCGGTGTACATAATCTTTTGGAGATCGAGGCAACTCATAATTGATAACAACTGGTAATTCCAATATGTCAATTCCTCTCGATAGTAGATCTGTAGCAACAAGAATTTTTAAATCGCCAGACTTAAATTTTTCCAAAGCTGTATTTCTAGCCAATTGACTTTTCTTACTATGAATTGCTGTTGCTTCAATTCCATTTTTCCTCAATTTATCCGCAACATTATCCGCTTTGTATATTGAAGAAGTGAAAATAAGCACCTGTTTCCATTCACTTTCTTTAATCAGATATCTCAATAAAGGGCCCTTCTTAGAATCTTCAACAGTATATGCTTTTTGAACAATAGCATCAATATCATTTTCTTCTACGCCAATTTTAATTACGCAAGGGTCATTCAAAATAAGTTGACTAATATTCTCAACTCCCTCATTCAATGTGGCCGAAAAAAGTAAGTTTTGGCGTTTAACTGGAAGACAACGAATAATGAAATCCATTTCTTTTTTGAACCCCAGATTCAATAACTTATCCGCTTCGTCTAATACCAAAGTTTCAACTTGATCCAAATGCACAGCTTTAGATTCTACCAATTCTATTAATCGACCAGGGGTTGCAATCAAAATATTTACATTTTGTAAAGCGATCATTTGCGGATTAATAGAAACCCCTCCATAAACGGCAAGTGTTTTTAATTTTTCTGGAAGCGATCGAGAAAAAAGTTTGAATACGGTTTCAATTTGAATCGCCAACTCACGCGTTGGTACAATTACCAGCACATTGATATGTCGATTTTTAAGTGTTTTTCGTTTTCGAATCGTTGATATGATTGGCAAGACAAAACTAGCTGTTTTACCAGATCCCGTTTTTGCAATTCCCAACAAGTCTTTTCCGTTAATAATTGCAGGAATCGTTTCCATTTGGATAGGATATGGACGTTCATATCCCTCTTTTTCAATCGCGATTAACAATTCTTTAGGAAGACCGAGTTCTGAAAATGCCATATAACAATCAATTTTAAATGAAAAAAGGCTGTCATGAGACAACCTTTTTTCTTTGTAGCGAGAGCCAGACTCGAACTGACGACCTTCGGGTTATGAGCCCGACGAGCTACCAACTGCTCCATCTCGCGATATATTCTGTTATTGCTAACAGCTGTGCAAAGATACGCTAAGTTTCTAGAATTGCAAAGGAAAATTAAGATATTCTAAGAAAATCTTAATTCATGCCTCGAATTCTTGTTACTTTTGTTAGCAAGAGAATTACATCTTTTAAATAAACAAGCATATGAACTTAAGAATCCTATCCTTTATCGCTTTAGCCGTTATCGCATTAACTTTTTTGCAATCGTGTGGTAATGAAACTACTGAAGTAAAAGATGAAGCAACAGAAAAAAACAAAGAATACGTTGCCAATAAAGAAGAAATAGCCTTTGAAGCAAAAATGGCAAAAATAGATGCCAATAAAAATTTACAAAAAGGGAATAGTTTATTTTATTCACGAGCAGATGGAGCTTCCGTTGACGTTGAATTGTTCATCGACTCAAATAATGCAGTTGTGAAAATGATTGAACATTATACAAATTCTTCCTCTCAAAGTATTTGTTCTAATGTGTTTTACATTGAAAACAATAAAAAGTTCGCCACTCGAGAATTGTTCGAATATTCTGCCAAAGACACTCTCTCATTTTCAGAAAGAGTTTCATACTACGATAAAAATGAAAAACCGATAGCCACTAAAATGCGAACAGCTTATTATGAGGAAGAGTTGGATTACAATTCCTTCAGATTAGTGGATAAACACGATTGTAGTATTCAACGCGCACTAGATGTTATTAATCAAACAGGGGAATACACTACAACCTTTCGAGGATTCGTGAGTGAAGCACCGTATTTGTATTTAATCGTTGGAGAAGATAATATCAATGGTTATACATCTTCTTTAGTCGTTCAAATGATGACATCCACGATTAAAAAACTTCAGCTAAATGAAATGAAAATGATTGGAGCACCTCTGACAGTTGACTTTAGGACATTGGATGATGAGCAAGGCTTTGTATATCAAATACTCGTTTCTGCCCAAACCCGCTAATCAGCTTTTATTGCCTTTAATCGCCTTTAACACACCAATTTTACCTTTTAACATTTTATAAGGGAATTGTGCATGTATTACATGTAATTTTGTTCTGGTTAAAGTCAAAACTTTAGACGATTTAATTATGAGAACATTTTTACCTTTTTTACTTGTACTACTTACATGTTGCGTGGCACCTTTTGCCAATTCACAAGAAATGAAAGTAACTGGAGTTGTACACGATTCTACCGGAGTCCGCCCACTTCCAAATGCCATGGTTATGGCCGTTCGAATGAAGGATTCACTTATTTTAGGTTTTGACAGAACAAAGTCTGATGGAAGCTTTAATTTGAAAGGGTTTGAAATTGACACTTTTTCGCTAATTATAGAAAGCAAAGGATATGATGATAAAATCTATTACATGTTCGGGCATGCTGACAATGCAACTATTGACATTCCTAGTGTAAAGTTGGCGGGTAAATCGCAAGAAATTGAAGAGGTTATTATTTATGCCAATAGAAATCCTATTTATTATCGTGGAGATACATTAGTCTACGTTGCTGATTCTTTTAAAGTTCATGAAGGAGCTGTTGTAGAGGATTTACTTAAACAGCTACCTGGACTTAGTGTTGATAAAGACGGTAAAATCACGTCACAAGGACAAGCTATTGATCAAGTTTTAGTAGATGGTGATGAGTTTTTCGGATCAGATCCGACCATTGCTACCAAAAATTTAGCGGCAGATGGAATTCAAACTGTTGAACTATACGAAAAAGAAAACGACCAAGGAATTGGTGGTAGCGAGGATAAAATAAAAGTACTTGATTTAAGGCTGAAAGAAGATGCCAAAAAAGGCTATTTCGGACGGGTATCGGGAGCGTCAGATTTTGCTCTTACTCCTATCAATGGAAAAGTTGGTACAAATCCATTTTATGAGGGAGAATTACTTTTGAGCTATTTCAAAGGAGCAAAAAAGGTTTCAGTTTTTGCCCTTACTACAAATACCCCGAGATCTAGTTTTGGACGTGGTGATTTAAACAAGTTTGGCCTAGGCAATGAGAAAGGAGCTAACTCGATGCCTTGGGAAGAAAATACAAGTAATACAAGTGGTATTCCTCAAACGTTTAAAGCCGGCGCATACTACTCTGATAAAATTGGGAAAAATAAAGGTGCAAAAATTGGTTTCAATTATTCCTATTACAACACACAGTTAGAGGCTACTTCTGCAAGTCGTTCTCAATATTACCTTACAGATACGACCTATTTCACAGATGATTCGACGCGTAATTTTACACGAAACCAATCCCATAATGTGAATTTTAATTTCAAAGCACCGTTGGATTCATTAACGACTCTGGAAATTAGACCTTCTTTCAGTTATGATATCGCAAGTGACGATAATTCGGATTTAACGACCTTCATCAATAACGATCAAATTCAATCTCTTCAAACAACTGTTGGAAATAATAATAATTCAACGGGAATTGGGCTAAATGGAATGGTTCGAATCAATCGTCTTTTCAAAAAGAAAAAAAGAGAATTGGAAGTTCGATACGATGTTGATTTCTCTGACAACAAAACGGATGGGAATTTAAATACAACAACGCGTATATTTACACCATTATACGATTCTATAGTAGATCAACGTAAAGACAACGACAATAGTTCACAAAATCATTACGCAACGGCTACTTATATTGAACCACTTGGAAAGAAACTCAAACTCGAATTTCAATATTTATACGAATTTGGGTTAAGCAAGCAAAAAAAGGAAACATATGATTTCAATGCCACGGAGTACTCAGACTTTCGTTCAGATTTATCGAACATATTCGAAAGTACGCGCCAACAACATCGAGGAGGGATTGAGTTAATTTTCCAAATTCCAAAACATACAATTAGTGGTGGAGCAAAAGTAAGAAACATAGATATTGATAATAATAACATTATCACAGGTGTTCAAACACCACAGAACTTTACCAATGTTCTACCTACCTTCCGTTATGAGTTTAAGCCGAGTGTAAGCAAGCGTTTTTCTTTTGATTACACAACAAGTTCAAGTCAGCCATCAATTAATGACCTGCAGCCAGTTCCTGACAACTCAAATCCAAATAGAATTGAAATTGGTAATCCTGACTTGACTCCAAACTATGCGCATAACATCCGTATTAACTTTAATACGTGGCAAGCAATGACTGGAAGATATGTGTATGCAGGAGGACTTTTAAACTTAACTGACGATGGTTTTACAAACTCTACTGTCTACGATAATTTTGGTCGTGCCATTTCTCAAACAGTAAATACTGACGGTACAATGTACGCTGTAATTTATGCGGGAGCAGGGTTGCCACTTTACAAACAAATCATTACGTTAAAACCAAACTTGAATTCTTCCTTTAATAGATATATCAGCTACATTAATACAGAAAAAAATACAACGGATAACTTTGCTATTACAGGTCAAATGGATCTTGATTTTAGATGGGATTCATTAGAAATTACATTGAATGGAAGTTATACATACAACAATCCGGTGAGCTCATTAAGTGCAGCTTCAAATAATCCATTTACGAACCAAGCTTATGGAGTGGATGTTGTTTGGAGATTACCTCACGGGTTTACGATTGGTGTGGATGGTACATACAATAAGAACGCGCAAAAAGGGGAAGGATTCTACAATATAGAATACTTCATTTTAAATGCAGAGTTCAGTAAGTCGTTCTTAAAAACAGGGAATTTAGTACTTGCAATTCAAGGGAATGACATCTTCAACCAAAACATCAGTGCTTCACGTCAGGTGAACGGTAATATAATCACTGATTATAGAACAACAATTATTTCGCGTTATTTCTTATTGAAATTGACGTATCGTTTTAATAATAACAAAACTAAAGAAGAAGATCAACATGGCTGGCATTAAACAACTTATCGCAACTTGTGCACTGATCATATTCAGTAGCACAACATACGCTCAAATCACTTCTGGTAGAATCGTCTATGAACGAAGAGTGAATCTTTTGTCATTGTATAAAGACAATGACCGTGTTAAACGTTTCTTAAAAGACGATATGAAACCAAAAGTGGAGCAATTTGAATTGTTATTCAATGATACGCTTTCTGCCTTTACTCCTATTGAAAGTGGTGAAGTTGAACAAGGCTTTATGAAGTTTTTGACCACTCACAATAAGGTGTACAATAACACTGCTAAGAATCAAAAAACAGCTGTTTTGGATATGTGGGGAACCGAAACAATAGTACAAGATACATTGAGCCACCGAACATGGAAAATGATGGGCAGCAAGCGAGAAATAGCGGGTTATTTATGTCACAAAGCTATGTGGGAAATGAATGACACCACTCGTGTTTATGCATGGTTCTGTTCTGAAGTGGTTCCATCTGTAGGTCCGGAAGGATTCAACGGATTACCAGGTACAATTCTTGGTTTAGCAACGGAAAACGGAAGTATGGTTTATTTTGCGAAAGAAGTAAAAGCCATGTCACCTGAAATGGCGAAGTTAGAATATGCGGGAAAATCAAAAGATGTTTATACCATTGAAGCTTTAAAAGCACAATTGCTGGAAAAAATGGGACAATGGGTTAAGAAGGACGATTTGGAAGGAATGTTTAGTTGGTTGTAGCTTCGACAGGCTCAGCTACCGCAACAAGCTCGATTTCCTGAGCATAGCTTTTTAGGGCCGCTTGAGTATAAGAGCATTAGTTATCAGCCGTTTTCGGCTACAACTTCCTTTACTTCAGGAAGATGTTGCATCAAAAGGCTTTCAATACCACCTTTCAACGTTGCAGTGCTAGAAGGACATCCTGAACACGAGCCTTTCAGAACTACAGTCACTACACCGTTTTCGTATCCTCGAAAATCAATTGCTCCACCGTCATTTTCAACTGCTGGTCGAACATATTCATCCAACAAATCACAAATTGCATCATCGTATTCCGAAGCAGCAAAAACCTTCACCGGTTTATTGTCATTCGTTTCTACTGGAGCATTCTTTGCTGGCATTTGGATCAACACTTCTTTCCCTTCGGATAAATACTCGCGTATAAATTCACGTAATTCCATAGTAATGAAATCCCAAGATAAATTGTCTGTTTTAGTTACAGTAATAAAATTTGAGGCGATAAATACTCCGTTTACAAATGGCAGGTTAAACAACTCTTCAGCCAAAGGAGAAAACCCTTTTGCAGATGCTTTAGATTGAAATTCTGCTGAATCCCCAGTTCCCAACAAATGTTTATTGGCCACAAACTTCATCGTAGATGGATTTGGAGTCATTTCTGCGTAAACTGTAACTGGAACCTTCATATTAATTGATTTTTTAACAAAATTAAAACAAACAATCCAAGAATGCACCCAATATTGAATTTATATTCTCATTTGATTGATTTATATTTGTACCAGTGAAAAGTTTAAAATCCATATTCATTATTACAGGATTGCTCCTACTCTTTGTAGGAAATGTTGGCGTGAACGTTTTTAAGCACATTTGTCAAGAAGATGGTGTTTGGACTTCTTACTTTGTAAAAACCGCAGACGATCATTGCGAAAGTAAACACCAAGAGGCAAAACATGTAAAGACATGCTGTTCGGTTGAGAAAGAACAACAAGAAAAAGATTGCTGCAACGATCAAACAGAATTCTATAAAATCGACCTTGATTTTTACAACGATCCTTCGATTGAAATTCCAACTTGTGTCTCCGTAGAAAATACGTTTTCTTTTGAATTCGTTTTACACGAAAGCCAAGAAGACTATTACACCAAAAAATATGTCAATCCACCACCCAAAAGGACTGGAAAGGACATACTCATTCAGCATCAGGTTTTTATAATATGATTCCATTCTCTTCTTTTTTAGAATTGAATACTTACATATTATAAAATAACTTACATGAAAAAATTATTCACCGCATTAATTTGTGTGTTGCTCATAAACACAATCAATGCGCAAGTAAAAGGAATCGTTTACGGCTCCTCCAACTTATCAAAATCAGCCATATACGGCGCGCGTGTCAGACTTTTAAATGCAAATCGTGGTGTCATTACCAATGAGGACGGTAAATTTGAAATCATTCTTCCAAAAGAATTGCCTGATACGCTTGTGTTTTCGGCTATGGGGTTTTATTCAGATACCATTGTTGTAGACAAACAAGATCGATTTATATCCTTTGAAGTCATTTTGTATTCCGAGCAAATTTTACCGGAGGTTGTCGCTTCCTACAAAAAAGGGACACATTCAATTTCACGATTAAAAACGTTACACGTAGAAGAAATTGGCGAGGGCGAATTGCGAAAAGCTGCATGCTGTAACCTTTCAGAATCCTTTGAAACCAATGCATCGGTTGATGTAAACATAACAGATGCTGTTTCAGGAGCAAAGCAGATTCAAATGATGGGACTAGCGGGAATATATACTCAGTTGCAATTTGAGAACATTCCCTATTTACGAGGATTAGAAAGTGCTTTTGGATTAAATTCTATGCCAGGAACGTGGATTTCATCCATCCAAATTACGAAAGGAACAGGGACAGTTGTCAATGGATACGAATCTATGGCTGGTTTAGTCAATATGGAAGTAAAAAAACCACTGGAAATGGAACGTTTTTACTTCAATGCATACGGTAATATGATGGGAAGATTTGAAGTGAATATGAATTCAGGCTTCAAATTAGGCGAAAAATGGTCTACTGGAATTTTAGTTCATGGTTCAACTCAAGCAGGTGAAATTGATCGAAACAAAGATGGATTCCGCGATATGCCAATGGGGTACAACTTTGCTTTGATGAATCGTTACCATTACCAAGGAAAAAAAATGGAAGCGCAAATTGGATTCAACGCCTATTTAGACAATAAAGACGGAGGACAGGTTAGTTCTGTGAGAAAAGATACGAATAACTATTTTGGCGTAAACATAGATTCAAAGCACCTTGATTTATTTGCGAAAACCGGATTCTTCATGAAAAAACCTGGTCATTCTATTGGAGTCGTTTACAACGTGAAATACCATTCGGTGGAAGCTAAATTCGGAAATAGAACCTTCACAGGTGAAGAAAAACGCGGCTACATTAATGCTATTTATGACGGAATCATCAAAACTTCGGACCATAAGTTTAAAATTGGATTCAGTGGAGTTTACAGTAATATGAACCAGCAAATGGACTCGCTGAACGACGACAGAGAAGAGATTGTTCCAGGCGTGTTCGGTGAATACAGTTACACCGGAAGCCGTTTATCAGCCGTAGTTGGTGCCCGAGGTGATTACCATAATTTATACAATTTTCAATTTTCTCCACGCTTGCATTTAAAATACATTCTCACTGAACGCACAGATGTCCGATTTACTGTAGGTCGCGGATGGCGTGTTCCAAACTACATGATTGACAATATTTCATTGTTAGCTACATCGCAAACATGGATTCCACCACTAGCGGTAAGTCCTGAAATATCATGGAATATCGGTGGAAGTTTGATGCAAGAATTCAAACTATTCGGTAACAAAGCCACAGTGACAATTGACTATTATTACACTCAATTTGAAAACCAAATGATTGTTGACCGAGACGAAAACTTCAATGCTGTCGAATTCAAAAACGTTTCGGGAAGATCATTTTCTCATAGTTTACAAGGTGAATTCGCCTTCTCTCCAATTCAACAGATTGACGTTCGAATGGCATACAAGTATCTAGACGTAAAGGCAAATTATGGTGGGATAGTGCAACAAAAAGTAATGGTTCCAAATCACCGTGGCTTTGTTAACATTGGTTACAAAACACGAAACAAACGTTGGGAATTTGATGTGACTGGTTCTGTTTTCGGTGAATCACGTTTACCAGATGTGATGCTGCCTGATGGTTCCATTTCGGAAGACCATTTAAGTCAAACTTATCCAATGGTAAATGCCCAAATTACACATGTTTACAAACGTTGGGATTTTTATGTTGGTGGGGAAAATTTAACGAATTACACGCAAAAGAATCCAATTATTGACGCTGAAAATCCATTCAGTCCAACTTTCAATGCTACGCGCATTTGGGCCCCAATTATTGGGGTAAACGTTTACGCAGGAGTTCGTTTCTCCATCAAACAAAAAGAAGAAAAAGAGGTTCATTCATTAGTAAAAGATGGACACGACCACTAAAAATGCACGATTATTGATAACAATTTAAAAAATAAAAATTATGAAACACTTATTATTCATTCTTGCTTTAACGTTCGCAGGAACTATTTACGCACAAGAATCAACAACAGGAAAAGCAACAATTCAAACCTCTGCAGAATGCGGTTCATGTAAAACGCGGTTAGAGGAAACGCTTAATTACACAAAAGGGGTCAAATTTGCAGAATTAAATTTGGTCGATAAAAAAATCACTGTGCATTTCAATCCTAAAAAAATCAGTTTGGAAGAAATAAAAAAAGTGGTTTCAGAAACCGGGTATGATGCGGATAAAATGAAAGCAAATCCTAAATCAGTAGCAGCTTTGCCCGCTTGTTGTAAGCCAGGAGGAATGAAATAATCATATTAAAATAAAACGACATTTTTTGTCGTTTTATTTTTTTAAAATCATCCGTAATCAGCTCAATGGTTTTACATTTGTAACAAATAAAATAAAGAGTGAATCGCATCATTCAAATATCAATACTTTTTTGGTCTATTTTCTTCCAGTTCCATTCATTTGGTCAGGTTGCGAATAAGGTATTTGTCGAATTTATAGCTTCAAATGAACAGTCTTTCGGCTTTGATAAAGGAGATATACCTGAATTCAAAGAAGACTATGAACTTATAAAATTTAATAATTCTCTTAATTATACAGTTCCTTTTAAGTCTACAGGATATAGAAGCAGCGATAAAGTTCGCTTCGTCATTCATAATAAAAAATCCATTCAACTTGAAAAGCTCGTTTTCAAAGCTGGTAATAGAAATCTATACGTTGATTCAATTCAATTACAAGGTGATACCGTATCATTGATCTTACCAAGAAGAAAAAAGGACTATTTACTAGAAGTACATTACTCAGATCAATTAGTGGGTAAGCTCAATGTACAAGTGTACACTCCAAAAAAGGAAAATTTAATCATTGTTCCACTGACAAAAACGGCTTTAATTAGCGATAGTCTCGTCAACTATTTAAACACCATTTATAGTCAAGCAGGACTTTCTTTTTCGGTAACGGTTCATTCGAAATTTTCTTCCAATGACATTGAAAATAAGACATTAAACAACCCAAGTAAAGCTCACGATAGATATACTGATCAAATGACAAATATTCGGGATCTCTATTTTGAAAAAAATCCAAATGCTTCTAAGAAAGCCATCTACCTTTTCATTGCTGATGGATTTGTTGACGAAGATTTAGGAGGATATATGGTTCGAAACAAATCGGTTGGATTCATCAAAGAACAGGACCTTGCCAAAATGTATTATGCAATTGCACAACAATTGGGATTTGGAATCGGTTCGTTGAATGATTCTTGGAAAGAAAACGGACCTGAAGAAGGCACGACATCAAACCTGATGGATATTAATTTTGGAACTCATTTAACCCAGAAACAATGGGAAGCACTTCGTGCTGGTGTCGATTCATATTCCATGTATGATGACTACGAAGATGTACAAACAAACAATGGAATTATTGCTTTTTATTTCTGGAAAGAAGATCAAGATGGAAACATCATATTCACTTCTACGAGTTTAATGAACTCAATAAATCGACCTTTCAAAAAAAACCAATATTCTGTTTACTTAGAAATTGACAACTTCTTTTATTACACAGTATTTTCTGTTTTCGGACAACTTATTTCTGTATTACATCTAATTAGTTTTATAGTTTTCTTCTTGCTCTCTATTCTATTGCGTAGAAAGTTAGTCGCAATGTGGCGAACTGGATTTGCAAAATACCGATTGGTTCGGTTAATGATTAGGATTGTGAACTTTGGCGGTTTCCTTACAGTCTACATACTTTTGTTTTTAGTCATAAACCAGGGGTATTCTATGTTTGAGGTAAATGATGGTCTTCTTAAAGATTTGAATGGAATGTCATTAAACAATGCCAAAAAAGAAATCCGAAATAACAATGTTATTTCAAAATTACAGGAAAACAACCTAGGATCAGAGGTGGTAGTAAAAAGAGGCGAAAATTGGTATTTAAAAAAGCGAAAGTGTGTTCTTTATTTTTCAATTGTACAAGATATAGAAGGAGGTTCAAATTGTAAATTTATTTCAGACTCAGATAGTTTAACTGTGGATTCGCTTCACTATAGTGAGAAAGCCCAAAGCCACTACATGGTCTTTAATTATTATTCAGAAAGAGGTGAACCTTTAGGGCAAAAAGTGTTCAATCACCTTGGTGTTGATATTACAGAAAAGCTTAAATTAAAAGACCCGGTAAAACGAATTCTGCTCTTCGTAAACGGTTACCGCCCTACATCTACAAGCCATACTTTCGAAGAAAATTTCAAGGACATTCAAAAAAATGGTTTGGAATTTCCGAACTCCAACAACAAAGTGTACACCTTTGATAGATACGATTATTGGAATCCATGGAATCAGATGGATGATTTATTTAAAAAACGAATTAATCCTACAGAAACCTATTATGCAGACGGCCATTTTTCGGTTTCAACTTCAAACCACAGAAGTCTAGTTAATTTCAGCGCTCTAGCCTCAATTTACCCAGAGCGTTGTTTCAATAGTAAACGTCATGTTTGCAAGGAAACTACCGTAAATAGTTGGAAAACATTGTGGTTCGATTCTAAAAAGAAAACTGTTGACCTATTTAATCTAAAACCAAATAAAATTGGCTTTAAGGAACGTGAAAAGAATGGGAAAATAGCTGGTCGAAATTTACACCAAATTTTTAATGAATTACCGAATGTTTCTTCGAATGACACTTTGTATATTGTTGCGCATAGTATGGGTTATGCATACGCGCTTGGAATTATTGAGCAACTTCGAGGAAAAATAAATTTTGGTGGATTCTATATTATTGCACCTGAAAATGCTTCAGCAGGAAGTATAGACATGAATGAATGGGGAGAAATTTGGCAATACGGCGATAACTTTAAAGCTGAAAAGTACAAATCACCTTGCCTTTTAGATGGTGTTGCACCTCAAAGCAAAGTGGGAGGATTATTGACAAATCATCGTGTTTACATACCCTCATCCAAGTACACAACGCAAGGATTTTACAGTTCACACTTTATCGGATATTACACTTGGATTTTCAAAATAGATGAAAATGAAAAAGGGTATATTAAACAACACTAATTACTTGTTGCAAAAAAAGTAAAACTGTTCACAAAGTTGAGAATAATCAAACCAATTAATTTTACTACTTTCGTGCTTTCCATAACTTAATAGAAATATTTTATGTCATATTTGTTTACATCCGAATCAGTATCGGAAGGGCACCCAGATAAAGTTTCTGATCAAATTTCAGACGCGTTAATTGATAATTTCATGGCTTTTGATCCAACATCGAAAGTAGCGTGTGAAACATTGGTAACAACTGGACAAGTAGTATTGGCTGGAGAGGTAAATACAAATACGTATTTAGATGTTCAATCAATTGCACGTGAGACGATTCGAAGAATTGGATATACGAAATCAGAATACATGTTCGACGCGAACTCTTGTGGTATTCTATCAGCTATTCATGAACAATCCTCTGATATCAATCAGGGTGTTGATCGTAAAAACCCGGAAGAACAAGGTGCTGGTGACCAAGGTATGATGTTCGGTTATGCTACAAAAGAAACAGAAAATTACATGCCGTTGGCATTGGACTTAGCACATAAAATTCTGCAAGAACTTTCTGAAATAAGAAGAAACGAGCCAGAAGTTATTGCGTATTTACGTCCTGATGCTAAATCACAGGTAACAATCGAATATTCTGATGACAATGTTCCTCAACGTATTGATACAATCGTTGTGTCTACGCAACACGATGACTTCTCAACAGAAGCTGAAATGTTAGCAAAAATCAAATCAGATATTATCAATCTTGTTATTCCACGTGTTAAAGCAAAATTGCCAGCAAATTTACAGGCATTGTTTACGGATAACATTCAATACCACATCAATCCAACTGGAATTTTCGTAATTGGAGGTCCTCACGGAGATACTGGATTAACAGGAAGAAAAATTATTGTAGATACTTACGGTGGAAAAGGTGCACACGGTGGTGGTGCTTTCTCTGGAAAGGATCCATCAAAAGTTGACCGTTCTGCTGCATATGCAACTCGCCACATTGCAAAGAACATGGTTGCTGCTGGATTGTGTGATGAAGTTTTGGTTCAAGTTTCCTATGCAATTGGTGTTGCTGAACCGTGTGGATTGTTTATTGACACTTACGGAACATCCAAAATTGATATGAAAGATGGTGATATCGCAAAGAAAATATCTGAGATTTTTGACATGCGTCCATACTTCATTGAACAACGTTTGAAATTGAGAAATCCGATGTATTCTGAAACAGCAGCTTTTGGACATATGGGACGAAAAAATGAAATTGTAACAAAAACATTTAAAGCTCCTGACGGAACAGTAATTACCAAAGAGGTGGAATTGTTTACTTGGGAGAAATTAGATTACGTAGATAAGGTTAAAGCCGCTTTTGGTTTGTAACAAATACATTTACACTAAAAAATCCCGATTAATTCTTAATCGGGATTTTTTTTACCTAAACCTAAACCTACCTATTTGAAAAAATTTACGAACCACAACGAACGATTCTGATTTACAAAAACTTCAATTTCTAATCGTGTCTATCGAATAAAATTCGACGCTACCGTCTCAACGTTAAAATTCTCATACAAGGTATAAGAAGTGTAAATCGTAAAACTTATTAGAAACAATACTACTATGAGAGAGTCTTTTAAAAATTGTAAATTAATGCGATTCATAATTGTCTTTTTCATGGTTCATTACCAAATTTACCGCTCTTCCTTCGACTATTTTTAAAAATCAATCGCTTAAAAAAAAGATTACGTAGAACTACTTATATTGAACTAGAAGTATTGAACTACATTGAGCAATAAATGATTAATTTCCACTGGTTTTAATCCCTAAAAACAAAAAAATCCCAATTCTCATTGGGATTTTTAATTCGTTTAACATTATTTTATTCGTGTCATTATTGTGTGCGGAATATTTTCGGAATTGAGCTCACATTTGAATGTTATATTAAAAAATAGTAATCCGGATATAAAAATTGCGATCACTATTCCCCCTTTTATTTTATCTAATTTATTTTTTGTCTTCATAATACTACGTTTTTCATTATAAATTAAATCTAATAAAAGTAAAATCAACAATTAGCGAAAAACACAAGACGAATGAATCATTTACGTAGTTATACCTAGGCTAAATTGAATGTAATTATATAAATGAGAATGGTTTTTAGCTTTTAAAACTTACATTCTAATTCCAATAACCAAAATATCATCCACTTGGTCTTCATTTCCTTTCCAGTTGTTAAGGAAATTAGAAAGATGTTCGTTTTGTTCAATCATGGTTAGTGGTTGAATTTCTATGAGTAATTCTTTGAAACGCTTGGTGTTCATTTTCTTTCCCGTAATTCCATTAAATGTATCCGCGTATCCGTCTGAGCATAAATAAAACGTATCTCCCTCCTGTAATTGAATCGTGCTACTTTCGAATGTTTGAGAAAATTCAGTAAATCCTCCTATTGCTTTTTTGGTCGCCTTGATTTCTTCAACTTCTGAAGCTCCTTTTCGAATTATCCAAATGGGTCTATTCGCACCCGAATAATTAACAACTCTCGTTTCAGTGTCTACTGAACACAGCGCCAAGTCCATTCCGTCTCGAGTTGCATCGTCATTCACGTCTGACTGCTTCAATGAAGTTTTGATTCCGGTATTCAATGTTTTCAATATTTCAGATGTATCAGAACTAAATTCCACACTTTCATCTAACTTTTCTGCTCCAATCATACTCATGAATGCTCCTGGCACTCCGTGACCTGTGCAATCTACAGCTGCAATGAATTTTAAATTGTGCTTACTTGTAAAAAAGTAAAAATCTCCACTCACTATATCCTTTGGTTTGTACAATACAAAAGATTGAGGAAAAGCATTTGAAATCTCATCCAAACCTGGTAAAATGGCACTTTGTATACGTTGTGCATAATTTATACTGGAGGTAATTTCTCTGTTTTTTTCTTCGATGAGTTCTTTTTGAACTTCCAATTTATCAATTGTGACTACAAGTGCCAATCGTGCAATAATCTCCTTCTTGGTCAATGCATAACGAGACTGAATAAGAACAACGGATATTATGCCAACAGTTAAAACCAGTAAGCCTCCGTTAATCAAAATTTCCTCTACAGAAAGAACACTGAAATAGTGAAAAAAGAACCAATTTGCTAAAACTGAAAGAATTAAAACAACAATTGTCCAAATAGGTTTCCAGAGCACCAGCATTCCCGCAGCTATGATTACCGCCAAATAGGCAAAGGCATGCTTTTGCAGAGTGGGGATATCCATAACACTCCACATGTAAGCATTTTGAATTGAAATCCCTAAAAGGGGAATTGCAATTAACAATTCTGAACTTAGATTAATTCGTTTTCTTACTAAAAATGCTAAAAGGGTAATTGCAGAAACAGAAAGCCGAACGAACAGGAAATTTTCCCAGAACTCCGGAATCGTAAAATAATCGGCAACAAACCAAAGAGGATTTAAAATTATTGCAACCCAGGATCCAATGAGATGATAACGCGTTGCAACACGATTCATTTCGCTTTGCCAATCTACCCTAATATTAAGTTTATCGCTGGACATCCTTTATGGTTATTGAAAATATTATGACGACAATTTACGGTTTATTTCCTAATTAATTGTCCGTTGTTTAATCTCAATTCCTAGCGTCTTTTTTCAGACAGATCAATTATCCCTATCCTCGAAAGTTTCATTCCTTTTATTTTCTATTCGTCTTACAATCACATAAATCAAAGCCCCTAAAAACAATAAAAAGATACTCGCTTGGATAGCAATTGCAATCATAATTCCAACCATACTAACTTAATTTAACAGCCGTTCCGTACGCTAAAATTTCGGAAGCACCTTGCATAATTACGCTGGTAGCGAAACGCACATTAACGATTGCATCTGCGCCCAAGCGTTCGGCATCTTTTATCATTCTTTCTATGGCTTCTTCGCGCGATTGTGCTTGTAATTTAGTGTATTCATCTATTTCTCCACCGACTAGATTTTTTATTCCTGCCATAAAATCGCGTCCGAAATTACGTGCACGAACTGTGCTTCCGCGAGAAATTCCCAATACTTCAGTTATTTGTTTATTTGGAATTGTTTCAGTTGTTGAAAGTATCATGTTTTTTTATCGTAAGTTAATCAATTCATTTCAATCCCTTTAAAACTATGAGTAGAAAATGATAAAAGGTAAAATGTTTGGATATGTGGAACGAAAAAACCGTCATCTACAAGAGTAAATGACGGTTACTATTTATTTCTTTACTGTTAAGCTAAGACAGTGTTGTAGCTCTCCACACTTGGACAAGTACAAACTAGGTTTCTATCTCCAAAAGCGTTATCGATACGTCTAACTGGCACCCAGTATTTCCAATCGTTTAAGTAAGAAACAGGGTAAGCAGCTTGTTTCGGCGAATAAGGATAATTCCATTCTTGATTGATAATGCAATCTGCTGTGTGAGGTGCATTTTTCAATAAATTATTTTCTTTATCAGCTTTTCCTTCTTCGATGTCTCTAATCTCTTGACGGATAGAAATCATTGCTTCAATGAAACGGTCTAATTCTTCTTTGTCTTCGCTTTCTGTTGGTTCAACCATTAATGTTCCAGCTACTGGAAAAGAAACCGTTGGTGCGTGGAAACCATAATCTATCAATCGTTTTGCCATATCGGCAACTTCGACCTCAGCCGTACGTTTAAAATCACGACAATCTAAAATCATTTCATGTGCAACTGTTCCGTTAACTCCAGAATACAAAATTCCGTAATGATCTTTTAACGATGCTGCAATGTAATTTGCATTCAAAATTGCCATTTCAGTTGATTCTCTCAATCCTTTTGCTCCAAGCATTTTGATGTATCCGTACGATATCAATAAAATTAATGCCGATCCATAAGGCGCTGCAGAAACCGCGTTGATCGCTTTTTCTCCTCCTGCCTTTACCACAGGAGAACCAGGTAAAAATGGCGCCAAATGCTTTGCTACTCCAATTGGTCCCATTCCAGGTCCACCACCACCATGAGGAATGGCAAATGTTTTGTGCAAGTTCAAGTGACAAACATCAGCTCCAATATTACCTGGATTTGTTAATCCAACTTGAGCATTCATATTCGCACCGTCCATATAAACTTGTCCACCATTTTCGTGAATGATAGAAGTAATTTCTTTAATGCTTTCCTCGTAAACACCGTGAGTAGAAGGATAAGTTACCATAATTCCACCCAAAGTATCTTTCAACTCGGTCGCTTTTTGGCGCAATTCTTCCACGTCAATATTTCCTTTGTCATCACAACCTGTTACAACAACCTCAAATCCTGCCATTACTGCAGATGCCGGGTTTGTTCCATGCGCTGATGAAGGAATTAACATTATATTTCTATTGAAATCTCCGTTTGATTCGTGATACGCTTTCATCACCATCAACCCTGCGTATTCGCCTTGAGCACCAGAGTTTGGCTGAAGTGACATTGCAGCAAATCCAGTACATTCACATAAGTCTTTCTCCAATTCACGGAACATTTCATGGTATCCTTGAACTTGATCGAACGGTGCGAACGGATGAATTTTTGAAAACTGTGGATTTGTAATCGGCATCAATTCTGACGCTGCATTCAATTTCATGGTGCATGAACCTAATGGAATCATACTGTGCACCAAAGACAAATCTTTGTTCTCTAAGCGTTTCAAATAACGCATCATTTTCGATTCTGAATGGAATCTGTTAAAAGTTGGGTGTGTCAATATCGCGTCTGTTCTCAATACTCCAGCTTCCAAGTTAGATTCAGAATCTTCAGAAACCGAAACAGCAGATTTACCTGTTGCCTCAGCCAATACATTTAAGATTGCGTTTACTTCTGTTAAAGTATGAGGTTCTCCAAAATTGATTGTCAATTCAGATGCGCTCAAATAGTTGAAGTTCAATTCGTTTTTTTCTGCAATTACTTTCACTTTTGCAGCATCAATTCCTTTTACCCAAACAGTATCGAAGAAGACATCACTTCCAACCTCAATTCCCATTTGCTTTAAACCATTTGCAGTTTTTGCAGCCAATGAATGAACGTGTTCAGCAATTGTTCGCATTCCTTTAGGTCCATGATACACTGCATACATACTTGCCATAACAGCTAATAGTGCTTGGGCAGTACAAATATTTGATGTTGCATTTCCTCGCTTGATATGTTGTTCACGCGTTTGCAATGCCATTCTAAATGCCGTATTTTGATCGTCATCGATTGAAACACCAATAATTCGTCCAGGCATTTGGCGTTTGTAATCATCTTTTGCACCAAAGTATGCGGCATGAGGTCCACCAGATCCCATTGGAACTCCAAATCGCTGCGAAGAACCAAACACAACGTCGGCTCCTAACGACCCAGGAGATTTCAATAACACTAGAGACAACAAATCTGCTCCAACTGCAACTTGAACTCCAGCTGCTTGTAATTTGGAAATGATTGGTGCAATATCGCTAACAGTTCCTTGAACATCTGGATATTGAATAATTGCTCCGAAAAAATCATCAGAAGCAACAAAAGTGGAAGGATTTCCAACAACTAATTCTATATCCAAATTTTTTGCCTTACCCGCAACAACATCAATTGTTTGAGGGAAACAGTTTTCTGAAATAAAACATTTGTTTTTTCCTGCTTTAATATCTGCTCTTGAACGAGAGTTGTAGAACATAATCATCGCTTCAGAAGCTGCAGTAGCTTCATCCAACAAAGACGCATTCGTCAATTCCATTCCAGTCAAATCAGAAATCATTGTTTGGAAATTCAACAATGCTTCTAAACGACCTTGAGAAATCTCAGCTTGGTATGGTGTGTATGCCGTATACCATCCTGGATTTTCCAATACATTTCTTAAAATAACCGAAGGAACAATGGTTTCATTGTAACCCAACCCAATAAATGACTTGAATAATTTATTCTTATTCCCCAATTCCGTAATATGATTCAAATATTCCTGCTCGCTCATTGCTTTAGAAATATTCAATTCTCCGCTCAAACGAATGTGCGCAGGAATGGTTTTGTTGATTAATTCTTCAATTGAATTAACACCAATCTTAGTCAACATAGCCGCTTTTTCAGCTGCATCTGGACCAATGTGTCTGTTAGAAAACTTTGTCATTTACCCGTTATTTTGAATACGCAAATATACGTTGATTCGTGATGCAAGAAAAGTGTTTTTAAAAATTAAACACCTTTAATCGAAATTAAATTATTCTATTCTTTAATTCCCGAAAAAATTATTCAACATTGCTCAACTTCAGCATGTTTGAGCTTCCTTCCGCCTCTATCGGCATCGAAGCAATATTAATCACCATATCTCCTTCATTTAGAAGACCTTCTTTCTTTAGTAAATATTTACTGTCGGCAATTGTATGATCCGTACTTACCGTTTTATCGTAATAAAAACCTCTTACTCCCCAGATTAAGCTCATTTGTGTTAGAATATCTTTGTTGCTCGTAAACACAAAGATTTGAGCTTTAGGTCGTTGCGAGGCAATTTTATATGCGGTATATCCTGAAAATGACATCGTTAATATCGCTTTAGCGTTCACACGACGAGAAAGGCGACAAGCATTAAAACAAATCGAATCAGTTATAAAACGGTCGTGATTTTTTTCTGGAAGTTCTTCCTTACCGTAAATCCCATCAAACGTTTCCATTTCTTTCACAATATTGGACATCGTTCGAATCACTTCAACTGGATATTTCCCAACTGAAGTTTCACCAGACAACATTACAGCATCGGCTCCGTCTAAAACGGCATTGGCAACATCGTTTACTTCAGCTCTAGTCGGCGAAGAACTAACAATCATGCTTTCCATCATCTGCGTTGCAACAATTACGGGTTTACCGTGAAGAATCCCTTTATTAATCAACATTTTTTGAATCAAAGGAACATTTTGATAAGGAACTTCAACTCCCAAGTCACCACGTGCCACCATCAACGCGTCACTTGCCCGAACAATTGCTTCTATATCCTCAACGGCCTCTGGTTTTTCGATTTTAGCAATAACTTTTGCTTTCGCTTTTTTTGCAGAAACCAAATGCTTCAATTCGATAATATCCCTTGCCGAACGGACAAAAGATAAACCTAACCAATCCACTTTTTGAGAAAGTGCAAATTCAAGGTCTTCCCTATCCTTCTCAGTTAAACTTGGTAAAGAGATTTTGGTATTTGGAAGATTAACGCCCTTATGAGAAGATAAAACTCCGCCATAAATAACTTTCGCCTTAATTTCTGTACTTCCATTCGTTGAAATTACATCCAAGGACAATTTTCCATCGTCCAACAATATTCTCTCCCCAACTTTTACATCTTGAGGAAGTTGAGCGTAGTTGATAGAAAACTTGTTGTTTTCACCCAAAGTCTCTTCTGTAACAATAGTTATTGTTTCACCTGGAACTAACTCCATGGCATTGTCCTTCATGTTCCCAGTTCTAATTTTTGGCCCTTGTAAGTCGGCTAAAATGGCAACATTAAATCCGGTTTCGTCATTCAATTCGCGAATGGTTTTAATGGTCTCCGCATGCACATCATGCGATCCATGAGAAAAGTTTAAACGGCACACGTTCAATCCTTCTTGAAACATCTGTCTCAATGTTTCCTTACCACTAGAGGCTGGCCCCATCGTAGCTATAATTTTTGTTCTTTTCATTTCTAATTAAATACTATATTTTCCGTAGATGGAATTTCTTGCGGATCGAATTCATACGCAGCCAAAACACTTGCCACGCTTTTTAAGTCTCTTAGAAATCCATCTAATTCAACGGAATTATTATTACATAAAAACAAAAAATAATCTATTGCTGCCTTTTCAGGGATCAACAATTTTCCTTGACTTTTGTTTTTAACAAGATAATATTCCAATCTATTTTCTTGGTCTACGAATGTGTACATTGAATGTTCCGAAATTGTTTCACCTTTTCGATTGGTATTACAAAAATCTTCATCGGATTTAGTCAATTTCAATTTGATCTTATCATTTATCCCCCACACCAATCGATAATCACTATGATGTGAACAAATACCAATCATCTCGAATTCGACTTCTTCTTCAAAAGATAATATATGCTTCTTTTTTTTAGACATCAACGGTACTAATTCAGTACGAATTTAGTGTTTTTAAGTAGTTACTAGGAAAAAAGAATGTGATTTAATATTCTCTTAATTAATAACAAAAATTTGATTCAGAAAATAGGATTAAAATTTCTCGAATTTATTTCGATTTCTTACCAATAGATACTGAATATTCATCTAAATTTCCCTTCATGCGAACATATAGAAATTTAGAGTTTTCTTTGCGGTATTGAATTTCATTGTCGGGTTCTTTGTCCTTGGGTAATCTACCAAACAATTTCCTACCTGCAACTTGGGAAATAAGTTTCCATGGAACTCCTATTAAATAGTTCATATCCATTGCTCCATCAATCCTTTGATCGCCTGAAATTTCCATAAAACCAAGACTGGAATTGATTGTCATAGCTGGAATTGACAATGTACTTTTCTTAAGTGTAAAGGTGTTCGTTAATGTATCAAAATGAACTTGTTTTAATTTACTGTCTTCAAAATAATCACCCAAGGCCAACAACGGACCATAATTTTCCAGTTTTCCGTTTAAAACGGTCATGTCAATATTCAATTCGGAATCGTCTATTTTCGGCACTAGGTCAGCATGCAAATGAATTTTACCTGTTATTTTCCCACTGAACGCACCGTGTAAGTTTTCTGAAACCAAGTGATCTTGACCAAAATTATCAAATTTGACCATAAATTTGTCTAAATCTAAATTCCTTACTTCGATCGTCGGTTTAAAATAAATATGTTCTTTATCCTTACCGCTCAAATAACCTTTTACATCAAAATGTCCACCGGCAGCATAAAAGTCTAATTTGTCGACATGAATCATATGATTTTTTTCAGTTCTTATAACCGTATTTAAATTCGTCAGCTTGTACTTGTGGTAATTTAATTGATTTACATCCGCACTAATTTTAAACTGACCGAAATCAAAATCATAGATGCTAAACACGTCATCATGATCGGATTGACCAGTTGATTTGGTGGTTGAAGTCTCATTGTAATTCATTAATTCATCTAGATCTAATCGAGCACCTTTAATTATTAAATGATTGGGTTTTCCCTTTTTATTCTTTTCCAATTGATAATCCAAGTTAATGTTAAACGTGGAATGTCCCATTTTGCCGCTAAAGTCTTGCACGGTCAATTGTCCATCTTCCAAATGACAACGACCTTTGAAATTCTCAAAACTCAATGGATGAACCTTTAGTTTACCATGTAATTCTGTTAACTTAAAGTCCGTGGACTTTAAACCGTCCTTAAAATGTAAATCTGTCGTTCCACGGATTTTTAGATTTACAACTTCTTCATGTCTATAATCTTCTGGCACGAACTTCTCCCCACCGTATGTAAACAGATTGTCAAACTGCAGTAATTTGGATGTTAAATCGAATTCAATCCGAGTATCTCCTTGCATTTTTTCTTCAAACCAAAGATTATAATTATTCAATTTTCCCGAAAAATGGAAATCGGACTTGTCAATCATACCCGAAAAATCCAACACCTTAAAGTCTTTTTCTTCAACAAAAACATCTGCATGGAAATCGTGTAAAACATGAGGATAATGTTTCATTTTTCCATATAAATTGGTTATGAAGAATTCGCCCAAAGGCAAGTTAGGCGATTCAGTAATGCTTTTGGCTGAGCTCAAAAATTTCAGGTTTAATCGCAGGTTTTCTATTTGCTCATCAACAGGTTTCAACCCATCTAACCCAGACGTCAATTCTTTAATGTCTATGAATTTTGAATTTACTTTTAGATTCGTTTCAACAGGAATAGCAGTGTGATGAATTATAGCTGGCAGATCACTTATTGATCCTGATACATTAATGTCGGAACCTCCTATTTTCATTTTCAAATGATCAATCTTCGCTTCATGTCCGTTCATTGTTGCATGCACATCAATGCCATTAATAGGAACATTGAACCCTTCAGCCTTGAACTTTAATTTTTGAATTTTCAATTCACTGTAATACGATTCATTCAGTCGCTTAATGCTTTTTTCAGGGTGTTCCATGTCAATAATGTCCCTGAAATTCATGGTTAAATCAACCCGACCTGAAAGTCCTTTCAATTCGGGAGTATTCATGAATTTTGCTAAAAAATCCAAGTCGAAATTTGAATTGAGACGCATGTCAATATCTGGTGATTCGAAATTTTCTACAACAAGCTTTCCTTTAAAAATTCCAGCTTCCGGTTTAGCTGTAAAATTTTCAAGTTCAAATCTCATCGTTGAAAGGTTGCGTGATTTTCCATTCGTGAAGGATCCTTTAAACCCGATATGATCTAGTTTCTTGCCTGATTCCAAGTTGTTAAAGTAACCTTTATCACAACCAAATCGTGCGTTAATAGCAGGACTGAAGCCGTTTGTAGCTTTTCCTTTAATCCTAGCGTCAAAAAAAATGTCACCTTTATTTTCAAATTTCTTTAACGTAGGCGCTAACTCTTCAGGTGCCATTGCCAAGAACAAGTTAAAATTCGGCTTTTTTCCGCTAAAGTGCAGGTCGATGTACATGTCATTTTTAAAATCGACACTTCCATCAAAATTAAAGGTTGCTTTTTCAAGTGTTACCTCCGTGGGTTCAATAGAAAACAACTGATTGACGTGATTAAATTCCAATTCAGTTACTACCTCAAAATGTTTGTGTTTTATAAACGAAGTATCACCATCAACAACAAGGTTAATTTCAAACTTAGAATCCACATCAATTGATAGTAATTTATTAGACGAAACAAAACTTGTGCTTGCTTCAGTGATATACGCGTCAATTAACAAGCCCTTTTCCTCATTTAATTTAGAAACGTCTATTCGATCCAATTTTACAGATTGAAGGTCTAGATGAAATTCTTCCTCGATACTTTCGATTGGTTTTTTACTTTCGAACGCTTTAACAATGTTAAACTCATTGTTTTTGTCCTGTACAATCCGAATATCACCATCCGATAATTTAATTGATTTAACATCATACTTACCAGAAAGAAGTTCAAGTACATCAAATCCAATATAAACGTCACTAATTTGTATAATTCGTTTGGATTTGTTCAACTTCTTGCCTTCAAAAACTTCCAAGTTCTCTATATCAATTGATATATAAGGGAAGTTGGCAAAAGGAGCGACATGACTGTCTTTAATTCGAATTGTTCCTACGAAATCTTCATTTGCTGTTTTTAATAAACTTTTTACAATTGCATCTTGCTTAAGGTAAACGATAAAAACTAAAATAGAGAAAACTAAAAGTGGAGTAACTAAACCAAACCACATTATTCTTTTCCAAAATTTCTTTTTTTTCAAAAACTTAAGTGAAATACGACGCATTAAAATTTGTTTTTACTTTAAAAATACGATTTTTTAAACGGTCCCAATTCCTTTAGCTCAAATCAGTCTAGAACAATAACGCATGATTTCACCAGGACTTTTACATACAGTCTTCTACGAGTTAACAAAAAATTAACAAAAATTCATTATTAAATTACTGTATTTCAACCAATTACAAATTGGCATGCGATTTGGTTTTACACCGGTATTAACAATTAAAATTTATTTATTATGATCGCAAAGAAAAATTCGAGGGTAGACCTCGAGCGGAAAAGAACTGTCCTATTTCAGATAGGATTGTTAACAGCAGGTTCATTTACACTTGCCGCATTTAGTTACTCAACAAGCTCAATAACCGAACTTGAAAAAAAGGCTGTTGCTTATGAGCCAGTAACTTACATTGAGCAAATTCCAGAAGTAAAAAAAATCGAAACTCCTAGAGTCAAACCTCCAACACAACAAAACAGTTCAAATGAGCCAAGTATTGATTTGGACAATCAACAGGTTAGTGAAAGTATTTCGGAAACACAGAACACCACAACTCTACCGAAACCAGAAATTGGATTTCCATCGGACTTAGTTGTAGTAAATGGTGGAGGTGTAGATATTGATATCGAAAATATTGATCCATTTCCTCCAATTGAAGCTGAATACATTGGAGGTGTTACAAAAATGCAATTAGACATTAGCACGGATTTAATCTATCCTCAAATTGACATTGAATTAGGTCAACAAGGAACAGTTTATGTCTCATTCATCGTAGAAAAAGACGGATCGGTCTCTAATGTTCAGATTGAACGTGGAATATCCGAAACGATTGATCGCGAAGCAAAGCGAATTGTTAGAGGATTTCCAAATTGGAAACCTGCCGAAAATGCATTTGGAAAAGTAAGAACAATTGTTCGTTTACCCATTAAGTTTATTTTGGAATAAAAACAATTTGCTTAAATAGCGGAAACGGTTGTGATTCTTATAATTACAACCGTTTTTTTATTTACAATAAAATTTTATTTATCTTCGGAACGGTTTTTGAAAAACCAGCATAAATAACTAACCAAATAAAAAAGCTTAACATGAAAAAATTAAACATTGTTTTATTGTTCGTAGGACTTGCTTCGTTCTCTTTCGGACAAAAAATTGTAAAAGTCAAAGGAGACGTGAAAGCGTTAAAAGGACAAAGTACTTTTAATATTCAGTACGATTATTCAGACATGGGTGTCGGAAAATATAAAGAAGAAGCGAAGTACATCGAAGATGGAGTTGCTGAAAGAAATAAAAAAGAAGCAGGTAAAGGAGAAGTGTTTAAAGAAGGATGGTTTGGTGCAAGAGAAAGAGTTTACCAACCAAAATTTGAAACTCTATTTAACAAAGGTGGAGAAAAAACAGGTTTTTCTGGATCAAGTGATAACGCTACGGCGAAATACACATTGATTGTAAAAACGACGTTTACTGAGCCTGGGTTTAACATTGGAGTGGCTAAAAAAGCAGCTTCTATTAATGTAGAATACATTTTTGTTGAAACTGGAACTGAGAATGTTGTTGCTAAATTGACGCAAGCTGGAATACCAGGTGCTCAGGCGATGGGATATGATTTTGACGTTTCAACTCGAATTTCTGAGTCGTATGCAAAATCTGGAAAAATGCTAGCGGCATACCTTGCAAAAGCATGGAAATAATTTAATCGCATTTCAAATAAAAAGCCTCACTGAATAATCAGTGAGGCTTTTTTTTATTCTATCATTCCCGATTAGTCCAAAGAACCAATCATCTTTTTTGGATCAACTAGCACATCGTATTCAGCTGCGTCTACATAACCTAAACGAACGGCTTCTTCTTTCAAAGTTGTACCGTTTTCATGTGCAGTATTTGCAATTTCTGCAGCTTTATAATAACCAATTTTTGTATTCAAAGCCGTTACCAACATCAATGAATTATTCACTAACTCATCAATACGTTTTTGATTTGGTTCAATTCCTTGAGCACAATGTTCATCAAATGAAACACAAGCATCTCCGATTAATTGTGCAGATTGAAGCAAGTTAGCTGCCATAACCGGTTTAAAAACATTTAATTCATAATGTCCTTGCATTCCACCAACGGTGATTGCTACGTCATTACCCATAACTTGGGCGCAAACCATCGTTATAGCTTCAGCTTGTGTTGGATTTACTTTTCCAGGCATAATTGACGAACCTGGTTCATTTGCAGGAATTGTAATTTCACCAATTCCAGAACGTGGTCCAGATGCCATCAAACGAATATCGTTCGCTATTTTGTTCAACGATACTGCAATTTGTTTCAATGCACCGTGCGTTTCTACAATTGCATCGTGTGCTGCTAAAGCTTCAAATTTATTCTCTGCTGTAATGAACGGAAGTCCTGTAAATTCAGCTATTTTCTTTGCAACCAGAACATCGTATCCTTTTGGCGTGTTCAATCCTGTACCAACTGCTGTTCCTCCTAGCGCCAATTCAGCCAAATGAGGCAAAGTGTTTTTTAATGCTTTTAGACCGTGGTCCAATTGTGAAACATAACCAGAAAACTCTTGACCTAATGTCAAAGGTGTTGCATCCATCAAGTGAGTACGACCAATTTTAACAACGTCCTTAAATGCTTTCGCTTTGGCGTCCAAGGTATTTCTCAAAGCCATAATACCAGGAATTGTTACTTCAGCAACCATTTTATAGCAAGCAATATGCATTCCTGTAGGAAATGTGTCATTACTTGATTGTGACATGTTTACGTCATCATTTGGCGCCAACGTTTTTCCTCCATCACCAATTTTATTTCCTGCGTTTACATGAGCTCGGTTGGCTATTACCTCGTTCACGTTCATATTGCTTTGCGTACCAGAACCAGTTTGCCAAATTACCAATGGGAATTGATCATCTAACTTACCAGCAATAATGTCGTCTGCTGCCTTTGAAATATGATCTCTTTTTTCAGTCGACAAAACACCTAATTCGCAGTTTGCATGAGCCGCAGCTTTCTTTAAATATGCAAAAGCATGGACAATTTCAAGAGGCATTGAAGCTGACGGTCCAATTCTAAAATTGTTTCTAGAGCGCTCTGTTTGAGGACCCCAATACTTATCAGCAGGTACCTTCACCTCGCCAATGGTATCTTTTTCTATGCGATATTCCATTTCTGTCTCTTATACACATCTGACGCTGCCGACGATCTACTCTGTGT
>OLID01000256.1_pt1 | contig 28417 bp, 20 predicted proteins | sample 1609361 | NCBI WGS metagenome assembly OLID01 (sample SAMN05416778, study PRJEB24817) | seawater metagenome | isolation source: Sea water | place: Canada:Atlantic | collected 2013-07
CGAGATTTCTGCCTGTCTCGTGGGCTCGGAGATGTGTATAAGAGACAGAGCCTGGGCTGCTACTTCCTCGGCGAAATCGACAACTTCTTTCTCGATGCCTTCGCCCACTTCGTAGCGTACAAAGCTCACCACGTCAGCGCCAGCCTTTTTCAGCAGTGCGCCCACGGTCAGATCGGGGTCTTTCACGAACTGCTGTTCCAGCAGAGTGATTTCCGCAACATACTTGCGGATACGACCTTCGATCATCTTTTCCACGATCTCGGCAGGCTTGCCACTTTCAGCAGCCTGGGCAGCGTAGATTTCACGCTCCTTGTCCAATACATCCGCCGGTACGTCGCTGGCGCGCACCACCATCGGGTTGGCAGCCGCCACGTGCATGGCGACATCACGGGCCAGGGCAGCATCCCCGCCTTTCAGCGCAACCAGTACCGCGATACGGTCGTTGCTGTGTACATAGGTGTCTACCACATCGGCTTCGACAACGGCAACACGACGCAGGTTGATGTTTTCACCGATTTTCTGCACAAGTGCAGACCGGGTATCTTCCAGACCGGCCGCGCCCAGCGCTGCCACGTCGGCTTCTTTTTTGTCAAACGCCTGGTTCAGACAGTCGTTGGCATAAGCCAGGAAGCTGTCGTCACGCGCCACGAAGTCGGTTTCACTGTTCACTTCGACGATAACGCCGTAGCTGTTGTCGTCGGCTACACGGGTCTTCACCACGCCTTCAGCAGCGGTACGGCCGGCTTTTTTGGCCGCTTTCAGGCCGCTGGCTTTGCGCAGGTCTTCAATTGCCTTGTCCATGTCGCCATCGGCTTCCACCAGGGCTTTTTTGCAATCCATCATGCCCAGTCCGGTGCGCTCACGTAACTCTTTAACCATGCCTGCTGTAATGTTCGCCATTTGCGATAGCCTCACTTTAAATCTTGAATTGATAATGCTGAAAATTTGTTAAAAAAAAGGGGCAAAGCCCCTTTTTTCGGATCGGACTATGTCGGTCAGGGCTGGTGCTGCCGGGGGCTGGCACCGTCAGCCATTCAGGCCGACTTCTCCGCGTCTGCTGCAGGCGCTTCTTCTGCTGCAGGTGCTTCCGGTGCAGCTTCAGCCTTGGGGGCTGCTGCTTCGGCCGCAGGTGCTTTTTCTGCCGCAGGCGCTTTCTCAGCCGCTGCTTTTTCCGCTGCCTCGTCAACTTCAACGAAGTCGCTGTCGCTGACCAGGTTACCCTTGGTACGACCAGCCAGGCAGGCGTCAGCCACAGCCGTGGCGTACAGCAGGATGGCGCGCTGGGCGTCATCGTTACCGGGGATCGGGTAATCGATACCGTCCGGGTTGCTGTTGGTATCGACAACGCCGATCACCGGGATACGCAGGCTGTTGGCTTCGGTCACGGCAATGCGCTCATGATCCACGTCGATCACAAACAGTGCGTCCGGCAGACCAGCCATATCCTTGATACCGCCGATGCTGCGGTCCAGCTTGTCCTTGGCACGACGACGCATCAGCGCTTCTTTTTTGGTCAGACGCTCAAGCGTACCGTCAGTTTCCTGAGCTTCCAGATCACGCAGACGCTTGATCGAGCCACGGATGGTTTTGTAGTTGGTCAGCATGCCACCCAGCCAGCGGTGGTCAACATAGGGCATGCCAGCGCGCTCGGCCTGCTCTTTGATGATCTTGCCTGCGGCGCGCTTGGTGCCAACAAACAGAATTTTCTTGTTGCCGCTGGCCAGGTTCTGAATCGCTGCCAGGGCTTCGTTGAACGCGGGCACGGTGTGCTCCAGGTTAACGATGTGGATCTTGTTGCGGGCGCCGAAGATGAAAGGCTTCATCTTGGGGTTCCAGTAACGGGTCTGGTGGCCAAAGTGGACGCCAGCCTTGAGCATGTCTTTCATTGATACTACAGTCATGATAATTACCTTATTTCGGGTTAGGCCTCCATACACCCCATGATCTAACCCGCCTTCAGTGTTGTGCTGGCAAGCTGCCCCGAAACGGGGTGTCAGAGCCGGGTCTGATCACCCCGCCCCGAGCCATCTTGCCAACACGCTCTCCACAGAGATATCTCATGGGGAGAACGCTGAATTTGAGCACCCAAGAACATGTGTCGGTGCATGTGTGACGTTAAGTTTTAAGTTTCGCTGCGGGCCGGAGTTTGCCGATGGCGGAAACCCGGTTTTGCAGCGGGCGCATTTATACCACAACCACCAGTCTACATAAAGTAAAACTGCGCGCAAATGAGAGATTTACGAGGTTTGCGGCGGATTTGTCCGACATCTGTATACCGGCGTCAATCTCGGTTAACATCCGGGCTCAAAGCATTGTTTGTTGTCAGCCTATTAAAGGAGACGTTATGCGCAATCTGATTGGTCAACGCGACCCGGCGGCAACCGGCCATGCCGGCATGCTGGACAGAACCGGGATACGGCCCACGCTTTTCGGCCTGATGCTGACGCTGGCGGCCGTGGCATGTTCCGGCGGCAGCGCCGATGCGCAGGCGCAACACGCGGTCATCGCCATTTACCACCACGTGTCCGAGTCAACGCCCCGCTCCACCAGCCTGACGCCGGACGAGCTGCGCACCCAGTTGGAGTATCTGCGCGACAACGAGTTTGAGGTCTGGCACCTGGATCGCCTGCTGGACGCACTGAAAAACCGTGAGGACATGCCCGAGCGCGTTGCCGTGCTGACCTTTGATGATGCCTATGAATCCATCTACACCACCGGCCTGCCCCTGCTGCAGGAATTCGGCTACCCGATGACGCTGTTTGTCAGCACGCAGCCGGTCGACGATAACCAGAGCGGTTACCTCAACTGGGACCAGATCCGGGAGATGGCCGATGCTGGCGTGATCATTGCCAACCACATGGTCACCCACCCTCACATGATTGATGCCCTGCCGGGCGAAAGTGAGTCCGAGCGGCTGACCCGGATGCGGGAGGAGTTGCTGCACGCCCAGGCGCGCATACGCGAGGAAACCGGGCAGGATCACAAGATCATGGCCTATCCCTACGGCGAATATGACCAACCCATTCTCGATATGATCGAAGAGCTGGGGTATGTGGCACTGGCGCAGAACTCGGGGGCGGTCGGTTATCACTCTGACTTCAGCGCGCTGCCACGCTTTCCGCTGGCCGGCTTTTACGCCGACATCGAATCGGCATCAACCAAACTGCAAAGCCTGGCTTTTGAGGTCAAGGAACACGAGCCACGCTCGCCCATCACCGACAGCCGCCGCCCTGCCGTCACCCTGCAGCTGGCGGGCGACTTCAACGTGTCACAACTGGGATGCTATGCTGGCGGCGAGCCGCTGGAACTGGACTGGATTGATCGCGAAGCCGCGCACTTCACCATTCAGCCCGCCGAGGGCCGCAGTTTTGATGCCCGCCGTTTCGGCTACATCTGCACCGCCCCCAAACGCGGCACCAACCGCTACTACTGGTTCAACAAGTTCTGGACGCGGCCGACGCCCGACAACGCGGACTAGCTTCGATCGAAGGCGTGCAGGCGGTTGACGCGGATGATGTCCTGCAGTTCGTGGACATAGGCCATGCCGCGCTCGGAATAACGGGTCAGCCCGCGCGCCAGGATCATCGAATCCAGTGGTCGGCCCTGGGCCCGCATGTCCGCGCGCATTTCGCGCATCTCGGCATAACTCTGGTGAGTGTTCAGGTTACGCAGATAGGCGCGCACTGAGCCCTGTACCGAGCCAAAACTGCGCACTTCATGACTGGCATCACTGCGCCGGCGCTCCGGCACCAGACCACAGCCCTCATTAAAGCACCATTGACCAAAGATATTGTTGCCTTCACGGGCAAAGCGCGAGGTTCCCCAGGCCGACTCGTTTGCAGCCTGCGCCATGACCAGTGACATCGGCACGATGTCAACACGGCGCAGCAGCTCACGGACCACGGCGCGATCTGTCATGTCTGCCGGATCCAGCCGGTACTCGGCGATAATCTCATCAAGCTCTGCGCGCTCAACCTGGCTCAGCGGTTCACCGGCGCGCACGATTTCTGCCAGCGGCAGCAGTCGTGAGCGGGTCTCACGCACACGTTCATTTTCTTCTTCAATGTAGGCATGCAGGAAGGCAAAAAACGCTTCCTTGCGGGTGCCGGTGTCTTCCACCGCCTCGAAATCGGGTAACAGAACGATATCATCCGTCGCCACTGGCTGCGGTTGCGGCTGGAGTACCAGTTCATGGGTAATGACGGAGGTCTGACGATACTGCGCATAGGCAGTCAATGTGAACACGGCGACGGCAGCGATGGTTCCTGTGCGCAAAAGCACCGGCAGTCTCGGGTGTCGGAGTAAATCAAGCATCGTTCCTGGCCTCTGGTGTTGACGTCTACGGGCTGATGATTATTGTTTTACTCTTATCCAGACGTATCACTAGCGTATTTAGTCCGGAACAATCCTGCCTGCTGGCTGGTTTTCCGAATGTTAATGGCCGGCACGATAACGGAAAACGCATCCACAAGCAAGAATTACACGCCTTACGCGCCCTATTTTGCCCAGGCCTACCCAATATGTTGGGTATCTAACATTACAGCACCACTACATGCTGGGATGCTTCCTGCACGCCCCCTATCCCGGCTCATCCCCCACTGCCACCCCGGCAATTCGGCGAAGCAGGCGCGCCCTGCTGGTTCTGCGCCCACTCGGCCGGCGTATAGGTGTGCAATGCCAGTGCGTGCACACCCTCGCGCAGCTCCTCAGCCAGCACGCCATAAAGCTTCTGGTGGCGCTTGACGGCATTGAGCCCGTCAAAACACGCTGCCACCACAATCAGCTTGAAATGCGATTCGGTGGCCGGGCCGCTGTGCATATGGCTCTCATTGATGATCTCGTAATACTCTGGCTGGATCTGCGCCAGCAGCTTGTCATTGATTCGTTCGTGCATCGTGGTCATTGAAACAGCTCCTGTTCATTACGCGGATGGTAAAGGGGACGGAGGCATTTAGCGAGCTAAATGCCTCCGTCCCCTTTACCATTCCCTTTACCATCCTCCGCCCCCTTTACCAGACGTGTTATGATGCGCGCCCATGAAGGACGCAAGTACATGAAGATCAACTGGTATCCCGGACACATGTTCAAGGCCAACAAAGAGTTGGCCAAACTCATGCAGCAGATCGATGTCGTCATCGAAGTGCTGGACGCGCGCATGCCTGCCGCCAGCGCCAACCCCATGCTGGAAGGCATGCGCAGCAAGCACCACAAGCCCTGCGTCCATGTGCTTAACAAGGCCGATCTGGCCGACCCCAAAGCCACTGCGGCCTGGATCAACTATTTCAACAGCAAACCCGGCAGTGCTGCGCTGATCAATGGCAAGGACCAGTTGCTGAGCGTGGAAAACCTGCTCTGGCAGTGCCAGCGCCTGGTGGGCCAGGAACAACGCAAATATAACGCGGTCATCTGCGGTATTCCCAATGTTGGAAAATCCACGCTGATGAACCAGATCGCCGGTCGCAAGCTCGCCAAAACCGGCAACGAACCTGCCGTCACCAAGGCCCAGCAGCGTATCAAGCTCAACGACCAGTGGTATCTGTTCGATACCCCCGGCGTGCTCTGGCCCAAGCTCGAAGATCAGGACGCCGCCCATCGACTGGCCTGCGCCGGCGCCATCCGCAACACCGCGATTGTGTTCGAGGATGTCGCCTTTTATGCCGCCGAATTCCTGCTGCGCGATTTCCCCGACTCCCTGAAGAACCGCTACGGCATGGACACACTGCCGGATGACGCTGAACAGTTCATGACCGAACTGGCCGGCAAACGCGGCTGCCGAGGTCGCTACGGCGGCGTGGACTGGCACAAGGTGTCCGAGATCCTGCTGCACGACTACCGCGAAGGCAAACTCGGCCGCCTGACCCTGGAACCGGCCCCGCCGCCCATTGTCCATAAAGCTAAAGAGCCCGATGACAGCCCTGAGCCAATTGACAGCCCTGAACCCAGCAACGAAGAAGAATCACCGAATACATGAAGCAAACGAAAGAAATAGCAGCCCTGAGCGAAAAAGCAGCCCTGAGCGAAAAAAGAGCCAAGGAATTTGCCCCCGGCCAGCGCTGGATCAGCGACACCGAACCCGACCTCGGCCTGGGCATGGTCACCGAGACCGATCACCGCACTGTCACCGTTGATTTCAGCGCCGCCGACGAAACCCGGCGTTATGCGCGCGACGCGGCGCCATTGACCCGGCTGATACTCAACGCCGGCGACCCGCTGCAACTGGGCGACGTCAAGGTCGAGATCACCGGCGTGGATGTGACCGCCACAGGCACCATCAACTACCTCATCCGCATGCCCGAAGGCGACATCAAACCGCTGCCCGAAGCCCTGCTACCCGATAACCTGAGCATGAACCGCCCGTTGGACCGACTGATGGCCGGCCAGTATGACCCCGCGCACTGGTTCCGGCTTAAACAGCAAAGCCTGGCATTGCTCGGCCAGGCCCAGGCCAGCGGCCTGATGGGCCTGTGCAGCGCCCGCGCCGAGCTGATTCCGCACCAGCTTTATATCGCCGATGAAGTCGCCCGCCGTTATGCCCCGCGCGTGATGCTGGCAGACGAGGTCGGCCTGGGCAAAACCATTGAAGCCGGCCTTATTCTGCAGCAGCAACTGGTCAGTGGCCTGTGCCAGCGCGTATTGATCATTGTGCCCGAACCCCTGCTACACCAATGGCTGGTGGAGATGTTGCGGCGCTTCAATCTGCATTTTACCGTGCTGGATGCCGAACGCTGCGAAGCACTGATCGAGAGCGGCGAAAGCCAGCCCTTCAGCAGCACACAACTGGCGCTGTGCCCGATGTCGCTGTTCACCGACAGTCCCGAGCGCATCGAACAGGCCGAAAACGCCGGCTGGGATCTGACCATTGTGGACGAGGCCCACCATGTCGAACTGGGTGCCGAGCAGGATGCCGACCCCGCCTACCTGGCTTTGAGCAGGCTGGCCGCGGCCAGCAAAGGTCTGCTACTGCTCACCGCGACGCCGGAGCAACTGGGTCACCGGAACCATTTTGCCCTGCTACGACTGCTCGACCCGGCGCGCTTTAATGATTACGAGGCATTTGTCAGCGAACAGACACATTACCAGAGCGTTGCCAGTAAAATCAGCACCCTGGACAATAATAGTACAGAGGTACGTGAACTTCTGGACCAGCACGGCACCGGTCGCATCCTGTTCCGTAACACCCGCCGCGGCCTCACCGGTTTTCCGCAGCGCAAGCTCAATGCCCATCCATTGCCAGCAATCCAGGACACGGACGACCAAGGCCTGGAAGACGATCCACGCGTGCAGTGGCTGGTGCACTGGCTACACGAAAACCACGACGGCAAGGTCCTGCTGATCTGCGCACACGATGCGCTGGCCATTGCCCTGGAAAAGCACCTGCGCCTGCGGGTCGGTATCCGCAGCAGCGTGTTCCATCGCCACATGAGCCTGCTGGAGCGCGACCGCGCCGCCGCCTACTTTGCCGGCGATGTGACCGGCCCGGGCGCTGACGGGACGCAATCGGAGGCGGCCCGCATTCTGGTGTGCTCAGAAATCGGCAGCGAAGGCCGTAACTTCCAGTTCTGCCGCCACCTGATTCTGTTCGATCTGCCCACCAACCCCGATCTGCTCGAACAACGCATCGGGCGTCTGGACCGCATCGGCCAGAAACACGACATCGAAATCCACGTGCCCTACGTCAAGGGCGGCCGCCAGGAAGTGCTGTTCCGCTGGTACCACGAAGCACTCAACGCCTTTGAACAGGTATCACGAGCGGCCTACCGGCTGTATCAAAGCTTGCAGCCAACGCTGCAAGCGCATCTCGACGCCGCCGATCCCGACAGCGACACGTTTAATGAATTCCTCAAAGACGCCGCTCAACAGAACCAGGCCTTGCAGCAGGAACTGGAACAGGGCCGCGATCAGTTGCTGGAGCTCAACTCCTTCAACGCCGGGCGGGCACAGGTCCTGGTCGACAGTATCCGCCAGTTCGAGCAGGACTGCTCGCCCGAAGACTGGCTGCTCAAGGTGCTGGACAGTTACAGTGTTTACTATGATCGCAACAGCGACGGCAGTGTCAGCATCATCCCGGGCGAAGACATGCTGCTGCCGGTATTCCCCGGTCTGCCTGATGAGGGTTTTGAAGCCTGCTTCCAGCGCAGCCAGGCCCTGAGCCGCGAAGACCGGGTCTTCCTGAGCTGGCAGCATCCCATGATCACCGGCGCCATGGACCTGATCATCGACAGCCATCAGGGCAAGGCCGCCGCCAGTGTTTACATCGAAGACAGCTGGCCCGCGCCGCGCTCACCGCTGATGCTGCAGTGCCTGTACCGCGTCAAGGTCAGCGCCCCGGCCCACCTGCAACTGGCCAAATACCTGCCCGCCACCAGCCTGACGCTGACCGTAGCCCTGAATCACCGCGATGATGCCGGCCAGGTCAAACTGGCTGATGGTTTCGACGATGGCCTGCGCCACCCCAACAAGGCCGCCACCCGCGAGTTCATGCAGGAACATCAGAAGACGCTGCAAAGCCTGCTCACACATGCCAACCTGCAGGCCGCCAAACAGTGCCAGGCCGCCATCGACCAGGCCAGCCAGCGCATGCTTGCCAGCCAGACCGGCGAGATCAAGCGCCTGCTTGCATTAAAGGCCAACAACCCCAATATCAGGCAGGAAGAGCTAGACTATCTGAAAGAACAGACCCTGGCGCTGCACAAGTGCCTGGGCAAGGCCGAGGCCGAACTGGTCGCCATACATCTGATCATCAACCCAACACAGGACACACCATGAGCCAAACGCCTACCCGGAGTCACGCCTCGTTCAAATGGTTGCGCAGCCAGAGCATCCCCTCACTGCAACTGGACATGCACGAATTCGAACATGCGCGAACCGGCGCCCGCCATTATCACCTGGCCGCCGACAACCCGGAGAACGTGTTTCTGGTCGCCCTGCGTACCCTGCCCATGGATTCCAGCGGCGTCGCCCATATCCTGGAACATACCGCCCTGTGTGGCAGCCAACGCTACCCGGTCCGCGACCCGTTTTTCATGATGATCCGGCGCTCGCTCAATACCTTCATGAACGCTTTTACCAGCAGCGACTGCACGGCTTACCCGTTTGCCAGCAAAAATAGAAAGGACTTTGACAATTTACTGCAAGTCTATATGGATGCTGTATTTTTCTCCAACCTTGATGAACTGGATTTTGCCCAGGAAGGCCACCGCCTGGCCTTTGTCGAAGAAGACAATGCCAACAGTGACCTGACCTACAAAGGCGTGGTCTATAACGAGATGAAAGGCGCCATGAGCTCTGCCACCGCGCGCCTGTGGCAGAGCATGAGCAGCTACCTGTTCCCGACCTCCACCTACCACTACAACAGTGGTGGCGAGCCCTCGCATATCCCGGATCTGAGCTATGACGATCTCAGGGATTTCTACAAGACCCATTACCACCCCAGCAACGCCATCTTCATGACCTATGGCGATATCCCCGCCCATGAGCATCAGGCCAAATTTGAAGAGCTGGCCCTGAAGCGTTTTGACAGGCTGGATATCCACCTCAGCGCCAAAGACGAGAAACGCTATCTGGCCCCCGTCCGCGTGCAGGAAAGTTATTCCGTGGATGCCGAAGACGGCGTTGAGGACAAAACCCATGTGGTACTGGCCTGGCTGCTGGGCAAAAGCACGGACCTGGAAGCCCTGTTCAAGGCGCAGCTGCTGAGTTCAGTATTGCTCGACAACAGCGCCAGTCCGCTGCTTGATGCGCTGGAAACCACCGACCTGGGCAAATCGCCCTCGCCGCTGTGCGGGCTGGAAGACAGCAACCGCGAGATGAGTTTCCTGTGTGGCCTGGAAGGCTGTGCCCCCGATGCCGCCAACCAGGTCGAGCAGCTGGTGCTCGATACGCTGAAGCGTGTGGCCGAGGAAGGCATCGACACGGACCAGGTAGAAGCCGCCCTGCATCAGCTGGAACTGCATCAGCGCGAGATCGCTGGGGACAGCTACCCTTATGGTCTGCAGCTGATGATGGCCGGACTGTCCACCGCCGTGCACCGGGGCGACCCGATCAAGCTGCTGGACATCGAACCGGTGCTGGTGCAGTTGCGCGAAGAGATCAAGGACCCGGCCTTTATTCCCGGCCTGATCCGCGACCTGATTCTGAACAATCCGCACCAGGTGGTGCTGACCCTGACTCCCGATACCGAGATTGCCCGACGCGAAGCCGAGGCCGAAGTCGCCCGCCTGCAGGCCATCAAGGCCGGTCTCAGCGATGCCGACAAGGCCCGCATCATTGACCAGAACCAGCGGCTGGCCAAACGCCAGGTGCAGGAGGATGACCCGGACGTACTGCCGAAAATCGGCCTGGAAGACGTGCCTGCCGAGTTGCCGGTTATCCATTCCGAACAGCTGCAATGCGCCGGCTCACCATTGAGCTGGTATGCCCAGGGCACCAATGGCCTGTGTTATCAGCAGATCGTAGTGGATCTGCCGAACCTGGATGAAGAACTGCTGTCCGTGCTGCCCTGGTACACCAGCTGCCTGGCCGAACTGGGTGTGGGCGACAAGGGTTATGCTGAAGTGCAGGCCTGGCAGGCCGCCGTGTGTGGCGGCATCAATTGTTACGCCAGCGTGCGTGCCACCGCTGAAGACGAGCAGCAGAGCAAGGCCATCATTGTCATGTCCAGCAAGGCACTGACCGCCAAGCAGGCAGAGATGACCGAGCTGCTGTACGACACCTTCTTTAACGTACGGTTTGATGAAAGCAAACGTATCCGCGAACTGCTGGAGCAGATCGCCGCCCGTCAGCAGAGTGGCGTCACCGGCCGCGGCCACAGCCTGGCGGTCAGCCTGGCCTCCAGCGGCATGAGCCCCACAGCCCGACTCAGTCACAAATTCTCCGGCCTGCAGGGTATCAAGACCCTGAAAACCATGACCCGGCAGCTCAAGGATCCCGAGTTTATGGCAGCGCTGCTGGCCAGACTGGTGCGCATCCATGAGCAGATCATCAAGGCGCCCCGGCGTTTCCTGCTGGTCGGCGAAGAGCAGCACCGCGACACCTTGCTGGCCACGCTGGAAGCCACCTGGAAGCTGGCGCCGGCAGTATCCGACGCCATCGAGCCCCTGCAACTGACTCCGACACGCGAGGTGGTCAGGGAGCTGTGGACTACCAACACGCAGGTGCATTTCTGCGCCAAAGCCTACCCGACCGTGCCCGGCGGCCATCCCGACCACCCGGTGCTGTCCGTATTGGGCGGTTTCATGCGCAACGCCTTCCTGCACCGTGCCATTCGCGAGCAGGGCGGTGCCTATGGGGCCGGTGCCGATCAGGACGGCGGCTCGGCCTCCTTCCGCTTCTTCTCCTACCGTGACCCGCGGCTGGCAGAAACCCTGCAGGACTTTGACGCCGCCATCGACTGGGTCATACACGAAGAGCACCACGAGCGACTGGTGGAAGAAGCCATTCTGGGCGTGATCAGCAGCATGGACCGCTCGGTGTCACCGGCCGGGGCTGCCAAACAGGACTACTACAACAACCTGTTCGGTCGTACCCGTGAATCACGCATGGCGTTCCGCAAAGGGGTACTGGCCGTCACCGTCGCTGACCTCAAACGTGTTTGCGCCCAGTACCTGAAACCCGAGAATGCCAGCATCGGCGTGGTGTCCAATACGCAGCAGCAGGCTATTGCCGACAAACTGTCGTTGAAGGTCAACGCGCTGTAAAGCCGTCCGCCACAGCGGAGAATTTACTTTAAAGAAATATTTTTAAGTTTCGGGAACTTCATATGAAACAGTGAGTCTGATTAAGTGTAGGTAGATTGCAGACAAAATTGTGGGTTTTGTTTCATTTATCTCTCCCTTGATAGTAGTATGACTTCGAGCCCGGCCTAACCCGCCGGGCTTTTTTTGCCTGTGCCTTGGCTCAGGCCGTCAGCGCGCTCAATAGCTGTACCACAAAGGCCCCGACTGCAAGCGTCAGTATCAAGCTCAAAAACGTTCCCATCAACAGGTACTCCGCCTTGGCATGGTTGTCCGTATCCTTGAACCTGTAGGCCGCCTTCAACGCAAGAATGAACCCCACCCCTGCGTACTGCTCAAGCAGGATGAATGTGAATATCAATATCCGCTCCATGTAACCGATCATGGCGCCGGCGCGAACCAGCGACCCATCCTCATCAAACTTTTGCGCGGGGCTCCATTGCGCCAAAAACATTTTGATGAACAGTGAAGCGGGTTTTAACAACAAGCAGTAAGCAACAAAGATAATTAACGCGTCGTAAGAAAAAGCCCAACTCCAGATCCAGCTTCCCGTGTCAGCCAGGGTGTTTGCCATAAGCCATCTCCGTTAACGTGGTCATATCCCGAATATAGGCATCTACAAGGTTTGCTTTGGCTCGCTGCAGCGTCAATGTCACTGTTGGCCTGCTGACCCCCAACCTGTTGGCTATCTTTTGCTGAGAGTCTCTGTGACTTAAATAGTCCAACAATATTTCAGCCTCACGCACTGTCCAGCCATTGACAATATCGTCGATAAAAAGAGCAGCCAAGGCAGCCGCAGTTTGAAAACCAACCATTTTTTTGCCCACAATGATGCCCAGGCGATTTTTGCCGAGGCTGTCCAGGCAGCGTCCTGAATTTACATGAACCGTGCTGTTCTGGCCCGCCTTAACGCCACTGCTCATCCCCAACGCGATGGCGATGCGTGCATCCCAGCGATCAGTGCTGCCAGGGCTTGCTGCAATCAGGCTGGCACGCATCTGAAGAACTACCTCATAAGCATCAGTTGCGTGGGGTATTGTTAACTGAAAGCCGTCACCGCGGTAAACGCTGGTATGGGCTCCGTAGCACTCTTTCATTACCGCCAAACTCTCATTCAACCGGTGACGAAAAGCATCCGGCTGAGCCACACCTGTCGAATTAACGAGGTCTCCGGTAAGTACTGCAAGCAAAGGCATACAATTCTCCCAACAAGGATATCCTGCCAATGTAGCCCATTTAATAAACAAAGTAAATTAGTAGCCTATATAAGCTACTTTCAACGAATGTAGCCCAATTGGCCTACACGAACTCAAATCACCTTGCATTGGCCACCTCTACCGCTAAAATAGCGCACTAGCCGCAAAAAGCAGGCCCGACGATTCATCAGGAGTGTCCAACATGTCAGATAAATTTGCCGAAATAGTCAAAGAAAAGATGGCCGAAATCAGGAAACAGCGCGAGCAGGATAACGGCAATACGGCACCGGAGATCAGGATCAACCGCGAACCGGAAGCCAGGGAAAAAACCGACAAACCTGTGCAGCACTGATCCAAAAATAAACCAAAACGGTTTAATCCCTTCAGCCAGACACATTGCCCGGCGGCTCCTCCGGCCGGCTCGGCGCCCGCCAGCGCCGGAACACGCTGGGATGGATGGCTTCCCCCAGCGCCCCGGTACCTATTTTGCGTAACCGCGGCATGCCGGTGAGCGGTGTCTTGTACATGGCAGACAGCGAGTCGCGCAGCTCACCAAACACATTCGCGTCAATGCGCTGCTTCAGGTAGTGCGGATCGAGTACCAGACCGTGACGGCCGGCCGCTTCCAGCATCCACAACAGGGCCTGATCAGACAATCCTGCATCAGCATAACCGCCGCCGACATTGGAGTGCACGCCGGCGAACCACACCTGCTCAACCGTTTCGCATTGCGGCGGGCATGGCGGCTTCCACAGCGAAGGCTCAAAGGGGGCGCGCCGCTCGTTGATGGCCAGCGCATGATAGGCATGCCGCACGTTCTCGCCCAGGCAGACATCATGAAAACGGTGCCTTGAGCGGGTCAGCCAACCCAGCGGGCCTTTGGTGGGCAGCCCCATGGCCCCCACCGTGTCCCACACCCCGAGAAAATGCACATCACCGGGCAAGGACTGGTATTTGGCCCGAAAGGCCTGCCCCGCCCGCCGGCGCTCATCGGCATCGTGGAGGCGATAGACCTTCGCGGCCTCGGCGGCAATGGCCATGGCTTTTTCTTCGACCACCGCCCTGTCAATCGTCTGGCTGCCACCCTCCGGGGCGCAAAGATCCCGGCATGGCGGAATGCCGCACACTCCCAGCATGCCCGCCAGGCTGCGCACCGTAAACGCACCCCGGCTGAAGCCAAACAGAAACAGCCGGTCATCGGGCCGATACTCGGTCAGCAACCATGCGTAAGCCTTGCGCATATTGCCAAACAGACCGTTGCCAGCCATGCCGCCCCACCATTTATCCACCAGGCCCGCTGTGCCCACGCCGGTATCGTAATAGCGCACCTGCTCGATTTGCGGCGACCTGTCCATCACCGCCCGCACCGCCTTCACCACATTGCTCGGTACCTGCCGCTGCCGGTCCACCTGGTCCGGTTTGTTCCAGGTGCCATCAGCACCAATAATGATATTGCGCATAACAAGAGCTCCCTTTCTTCTTTTTATAGACCATTTAGGTGCGCGCTGCACCAGCCGGGGGCGCACAGAGCCCCAATAATCCCCGCACGAAAAATGTGCGGCCATCGCTGGCAAACCAGTGCGCGCGCAACATAACAGTGCCGACAGCACTTTGCCAACCGCTGCGCTAAAACGCCCGAAACAATTTTTATTGTTAATTAACGTCATCTTGACATAACGATGACGGCATTCCGTTCTGTACCTCACGTTTGCCATTTTTGTGCACCGAATCTGCGCACTCAAGATTAGCAAAAACCTTGGCACGAATAATGCCAATCCTCATGTGAACGTTTGGCCATGCTCCATCCATAACGCGAATTTTTTGCAACCAAAGCGCACGTGAGGATTAAAAAGATGCCAGCCCACAACAGCAGAAAACGTATTCCACACAAAGCCAACATGCTCTCCGCAGCGATCACCATGGCGCTGTTTCCGGTGGCTTCCACGCTGTACGCACAAAGCGGTGCCGATCAGCCACAGCTCGAAGAAGTGGTCGTCACCGGATCACGTATCACACGTTTTGAAGGCGACTACTCCGCACCTGTTCTGTCACTGGGCGCCGAACAACTTGAGCAATCGGGCAGCACCAACATCGAAGACTTCATCAGCGAAGTCGGCGCATTGGTAGGCTCTTCAGGTTCCTTCGAAACCCAGGGCACGGACGGCGGCTCTCAGGTCGGCGTCAACGCCTTGAACCTGCGCAACCTGGGCAACAATCGCACCCTGACCCTGGTCAATGGCCGCCGTCATGTGAGTGCCCTGGCAACCGGTGAACCACTGGTCGACACCAACACCATTCCGATTGCCCTGATCGAACGGGTGGATGTACTGACCGGCGGGGCATCCGCCGTTTACGGGGCCGATGCAGTGTCGGGCGCCGTCAACTTCATCCTCAAGGATGACTTTGAAGGGGTCGCGGTCAGGACCCAGGGCGGCATGTCGGACGAAGGCGATGCTGAAGATTTCTTCGCCTCGTTTGTGTTTGGCACCAATTTCGACGGTGGTCGCGGCAATATCACCTCAAGCTACGAATACCGCAAACAGGAAAGACTGGAAACCAAGGACCGCGACTACGGCATCACCGGCCGACAGTACATCAACAACAACCCGGCCGAATATCGCCAGATAGACGATCCCAACGTGCCGGACCGAACACTTACACCACCGGGATCCAGGAACTTCACCTACACGGCGCCCGATGGCCGCTACGATATTCTTGGCACCGACCCGGCCACTGGCGAAGCTCTTACCTATCCGTCCCCCATTGCGCTGTCTGCCGATGGCACACCTTTTGAAGTGGGCCAGCCCACCTCCGGCTTTGCTCACCTGGGCGGCGATGGCACACCGACGGCATACTTTTCCTCATCACTGGTGCCGGAGCTGGAAACGCATTCATTCAACCTGAATGGCCGGTACGACCTTAATGAGAACCACACCGCCTTCACTGAATTCAAATTCGTGCGCACTGATGCAGTCAACCCGCGCAGCTCATCATTCACCACCGTGCTTGAGCTGAGCCTGGACAACCCGTTCATTCCGGATGCCTTTGATGCGGTGCTGGCAGGTGTTCAGGACTCCAGCATCAACCTGGCCCGTGACGACCTGGAGATGCGCTCACTGAACGACAATACCCGCGACACGACCCGACTGGTGGCCGGCTTCCGCGGCGATATTACCGACTGGTTGCGCTACGAGGCATCGGCCAACTACGGCATCACCGAAGTCACCGCGCGACTCAGCAACCAGCGTCTGGAAGACCGTTACTTTGCAGCACTGGACGCGGTCACCGATCCGGCCACCGGACAACCCACCTGCCGCTCCAACCTCGACCCGTCGGCAGTGCCAGCGCACGATTCAGTGGTGTCGCCGTGGAATCCCGGTGTCTGGGGTGACCCGGCCAACATGACGTTCACGCCCGGTCCCAACAGCGGCTGCGTGCCCTTCAACCCCTTCCTGGACGGAACGCAATATTATTTCACGCCCGGGCAAATCAATCCCAACGACCCCAACGGGCCTGCGCAGTCGTTCATCACCAATGCCGGTTCGCCCATCGTCAGCAAGGGTGAATCCGAGCAGACCGTGTTCAACGCCTTTGTCTCCGGTGACACCTCCGGTCTGGGCCTGGCACTGGCCGGTGGTCCCATAGACTTTGTGTTTGGCGGCGAATACCGCGAAGAAAAGATTTCCAATACCCCCGACCGTTTGCGCAGTAATCCCAACGGCCTGACCCCCCTGGATTTCACCCGACCCAGCAGCTCATCCTATGATGTCTCGGAAGCCTTCACGGAAGTGTCAGTGCCGCTGTTGCAGGATCTGGGTCCATTTGTGCAAAGCCTGCGGGTAGACGGTGCCTTCCGTTATTCAGACTGGTCCACGATTGGCGAAACCACGGCCTACAGCGTCGCCCTCAACTGGGCGCTGAACGACAGTGTGATTGTACGCGGGTCTTTGAGCGAATCAGTCAGAGCGCCGAACCTGGCAGAACTGTTCGAGCCGGAGAACCAGTCCTCGTTCAGACCGGAGGATCCCTGTGAAGCGGCCAACCTGAATTCACAGACCGCTAACACAGTGGCCAACTGCCGGGCAGAAATCGCTGCGCTGGGCCTGGACCCGGACACCTTCGTTTCTGCGTCACCAGTGGGTCGCCCCGGTGTGCGTGGTGGCAACCCCAACCTGGCCGAGGAAACCAGTAACACCCAGACCCTGGGCCTTGTCTATACCCCCTCCTGGATGCCGGGTCTGGTGGCTGCGGTAGACTGGTGGGAAATCGATATGTCACAGGGCGTGCTCTACCCCAGCGATGACGAAATTGTCGAACGGTGCTACGACCAGCCAACAACCAACAACGCATTCTGCGAGCTGTTCACGCGGTCTACTGACGGTGCTCTGATCGGAGTCATCGTCGATCTGGAGCAGCGCCCCGTGAACGTCAGTAATCTGTATACCTCCGGCGTCGATTTCAGCCTCAACTACCCTATCGACCTGGGCAATGTGGGTTCTCTGGCGCTGTCAGTCAATGGCACTTACCTTCAGTCACTTAAAACACAGCCAACTGTAGAACCCAGGCAGGTTGAAGAGGCTGGCATGGTCGATACCTTGCTTGGCCAGCAGGCGCCCGAGTGGGTCGCCAACTTTAACGCCAGTTGGTACCGTGGTCCGCTGTCGGTATCCTACCGGTTCCGCTACCAGAGTGCGCTGAATATCTATGATGACGAGCAGCTGGCCCGACAGCCGGATATCTCCGATTTCCTGAAGACCGAGCCGGTCACCGTGCACGATATTCAGGGCAGCTACAACTTCAGCAACGGCTTTGAAGTATACGGCGGTATCAACAACCTGACCAAACAGGAACCCGATCCCAGCTACCTGAATTTACCGGTCGGTCCCAGAGGGCGCGTTGCCTACCTGGGCGTGTCAGCGGACTTTGAATCATTGAGCAACCTCAATCCGTTTCGTTAGTCGCCGGGCGGGGCGAGAGTAGAATGGGTCGTATGATGACCAAAGCTGATCAGGTGGACCCGCACAGCAACCAGACATGGCAGACGTCGGTCGGGCAGGCTGTGCGGGATCGCAACTGGCAGCACCTGCTGGGGATCACGCAACGCTGGACACAGGCGCAGCCCTCCTCTGTAGAAGCCTGGCAGTCGCTGTCCCGTGCCCACTTTGAGGAATCGCGTTTTACCGAGGCCATTAATGCTTATGCGCAGGTGTTGCGGCTGGTACCTGACGATCCTGCACATCGGGTCAGTGCCGCGCGCCTTGCCATCGCCGCACACGACTACGGTCAGGCGCGGGACTACCTCGACGCAGCACAGCAAATGGGGCCAGCTTCGGCAGAGCTTCTGTACAGCCTGTGTCGACTGCATCACCTGACCGGCGATCTGCAACTCGGAGAAGACTACTGCCGGCGCGCCATCGCTGCACGCCCCGGATTTGCGACAGCCTACGTTGAACTTGGCGCATTGTGTGAAGGCAAGCTGAGCGATGCCGAGGTCGATGTCATCAGACAACTGTTTGACAACCCCGCCGTGCATCCGGAGTACCGGGTCATGCTGGGATTTACCCTGGGCGATGCGCTCGATCGCCGCAATGAGTACGAACAGGCCTTTGCAGCCTTGATCAAAGGCAACGAGATAAACCGCCAGATCTCCGAACAGGAAGGTCTGGTCTATCAACCTGCACTCATTGAAAGCGAACTGGCGCTTTTGCCGGACATATTCAACGACCTGGTTGCAACACCAGACACCTGGTCAGCTGACCACCCCTGCCCGATCTTTGTCGTAGGCATGCCGCGATCAGGCACCACCCTGGTGGAATCAATCCTCGCCTCGCACCCTGATGTTCATGGTGCCGGGGAGCTGCCGACTCTGTACGATATCCATGAAACCCTGATGGCTGTGGCACGACAGCAAGGCATTGAGGCGGCCCGTAACCTGGTGCGGCATCAGGCAGGTGCCTGGCGGGCACGTTACCTGGCGGCGCTGCCGACCACTGCGGGCAAAACCCACATCGTCGACAAACAGCCTTTGAACTTCAGGTCCATCGGCCTGATTCGCCTGTTGTTTCCCGACTCACCCATCATCTATACCCGGCGCGAGCCTCTGGACGTCGGCTTCTCGATTTACCGTCACAAATTCGCCAAGGACTGGCCCTGCGCGCACCGGCTCGCGGACATCGGTCATTACTATCGTCATCACGTCCACATCGTCGAGATGTGGCAGGCCCGTCATGCCAGCGCCATCCACGTGGTTGATCATGCCGCACTGGTGGATGACCCGCAATGCCGCATCCGCGAGCTGCTCGACGCTGCCGGACTGGTCTTCCAGCCGGCCTGCCTGACCCCCCACAAAACCCGGCGTCCGGTAGCCACCTTCAGCGCCGTGCAGGTACAGCGTCCGATCTCCATCCGTTTCAGTCGTCGTTCACACAACTATGCCAGACAACTTGTTCCGCTGAGCAACGCCCTACGTCAAACGACTGAGGTTATTACGTCATGCGCGGCACAGCCAGAGAATCGGCATTGATGTTGCAATAGCCATTGGGAAACGCACGCCACACCCGGAGAACACAGGGTTTGGCCAGCGATGGCGCCTCAATGTGGTGCCGCATGACACAACAGCGACTTGATGTAGTGCAAAAAACCTGCAGTCCCCAACAGAGCGAGAAAAACATGATTCAGACTGACGCTGGCCCAGACTCGGAAATTCAAACCAACAAGGCAACTGAACTCGGCAGACAACGGGGTGACAAATGAAAACACGTACTCTTGCAATGGCTTCTGCACTGACTGCGGCGCTCGCCGCCAGTGGCGCAGTCAACGCACAATGGGATTCCGTCGTCGGCGAAGTCGGCGTTATTGAAGGATTCGACCAACACTGGGTGACAGTTCGTCGTGGTGACACCGTCTTCCTGGTTGACGCCGACGAAGGCGTCATTGGCGGCACACTTCTGGTGTCTTCATTCTCACCCGCCCTGGCACCACGGATGAATGCCGGGTTGTTATATGCCTACGGCAGCTACTACTCCCGCGGCAGCCTGGGGGAGCGAACGGATGTGGTACAGATTTACGACGTCGCCTCCGCCACCGCAATCAGCGAAGTGGAAATCCCTGCACGCGCGGCCGGCATCGGCCACCCGGGCATGATGGGGCTGATCAATGATCGCTTTGCCGGCGTTTGGAACATTACACCTGCCACCTCCGTCAGCCTGGTCGATGTCGAATCCGAAACCTTTGTCGGCGAAGTGTCCCTGCCCAGTTGCTCAGGCATCTACCCGGAAGCACAGGGCTGGATCTCTGTTTGCGGTGACGGTACCGCACAATACATCCAGGTGAATAACGCCGGCCAGGAAACCCGACGAATTCAGAGCACGTCGTTCTTCGACGTATTTGCTGATCCGGTCTACGATTATTCGGTGCCCGCCGCTGACGGCTGGATGTTCATGTCCTTCGAGGGTCTGCTGCGCAAGGTCTCCCTGGTGGGCGACACGCTTCAGGTATCCGAGCCTTTCGACATCAATCCCGAGTCAGATGGCGTTGCGGACGTCAATGGCGTCATGCCAAGACCTGATGACAACTGGCGCATCGGCAGCTATCAGCCTTTCGCATACCATGATGGTGAAGCCCTGCTGGTCACTCTGATGCATGAAGGTGGGGGCCAGGAAACCTTCGAGAAAGCTGGCACCGAAGTCTGGGTCTACAACATGTTGACCGGCAACCGAGGCATTCGCATCGAACTGGGTGAAGATGTGACTGCCCGCGGTGTGCTGCTGACCCCCGGTGATGATCCATTGATGGTACTGGCCACCAGCGAAGGTCTGCAAGTGCGTGACCCACGCACGGGCCGCCTGCTGCGCACCGTTGAAAACGTTTCGGGCACCATACAGGCACTGTATGAAGGACTGCAATGATGATTGATCCATTGGTAACTGTCGTCATTGCCACCTCACTGGCCCTGCTGTTCCTGCTGGCTGCGCGGCACAAAATCAGTGCCAGGCGCCGTTTCGAAGCACAGCTGGCTGCCTATCGCATCCTGCCGGAGTCATTGGTGACACCCGTGGCACGCATCCTGCCCTGGGTCGAGACCGCGGTGGCCGCCAGCCTGCTGTTTGCCATCACCCGTCCGTTTGGTGCAGTCATGGCTGCTACATTGTTGGCCATGTATGCACTGGCCATGGGTATCAACCTCAGCCGTGGACGCTCCCAGATCGATTGTGGTTGTGGCGACACCCCACAGGCGCTGTCCGGTCTGCTGTTGCTGCGCAACATCGTACTGACCGTTGGTGCCCTGCTGCTGGTCGCACCGGTAGCCACCCGTCCGCTGGGCATGCTCGACATGCTGTTCGCGGTGCTTTTTGTGGCCGCCTGTTCGCTCAGCTATAGCCTGTTTGAACAGCTTTCCCGTAATCACACCCTACTGACAGATAAGGAGTAAGGCCATGAGCAACGCTTTGGCAGCTACATTGATTCTACTGACGCTCGTGGTACTGGCTTTGATATTTGCCGTTATCGCACTGGCCCGTCAAATTGGCATCCTGCATACCCGACTGGCACCGGCCGGGGCGCTGATGACAACCGCCGGCCCCAAGCTGGGCGAGAAAATCACCAACATGTCGATCCCTGACATCCATGGCAAAGCGGTAGCCATCGGCGCCTCCGCCAACGGCGTCAGTGCCCGCAAGGCGCAACTGCTGCTGTTTGTCTCGCCTACCTGTCCGATATGCAAGGAGCTGGTGCCAACTGCCAAGAGCATGGCACTTAGCGACAACGTCGACCTGATCTTCGGCAGCGATGGCGGGCAGGCAGAGACTCACCTGCAGTACATCGAAAAGATGAAACTGCAGGATTACCCCTACATCGTTTCACTGGAGCTGGGTATGCGGTTTGAAGTGGGCAAATTGCCTTACGCCGTCCTGATCGACGAGACCGGCGCGCTGCGCTCCAAGGGTCTGGTCAACAGCCGCGAACACCTGGAGTCGCTGGTCACCGCCATGCAAAGCGGTTACGAGTCAATTCAGGATTATCTGGTCAAAAAAGGTCATCTGGAAGGGAGTGCATCATGAGTACCCGTCAAGAACTGATTTCACAAATGATCAAAGATCTGGACTCGGTCACCACCGGCGCCATTCGGATGCTGGCGGCTCGAACCTCCCGACGTTCCTTCCTGGGCCGCTTTGGTGTGCTCATGGCCGGTATGGGCGCTCTGCCCGTACTGCCGATGTCGCGGGCTTCGGCGCAGACCAGTAACGCCAGTACCCCCACGCCGTTCCCGCCGCCCGGCAACAACGCGCCGGTTAACGGCGTACAGGATATCCAGGAGATGGGTGACACCCTGAGCTGTGACTACTGGCGCTACTGCGCATTCAGCGGTTCGTTGTGCAGCTGCTGCGGCGGCACACTGACCACCTGCCCGCCTGGATCACAGACTGCCACCGTGGCCTGGGTCGGCTCCTGCCATAACCCGACCGATGGCCGCAACTACCTGATATCCTACAACGACTGTTGTGGCAAGGGCAGCTGTGGTGGTTGCGGCTGTTCACGCTCGGAAGGCGATCGTCCGGTCTACTTCCCGTCCAAATCCAACAACGTGCTGTGGTGTTTTGGCTCTACCAGCCACGCCTATCATTGCACGCTGGCACTGGTGATCGGTCATGGCGACAGCAACGACCTTCCTTGATCGCCTCGCGGCGCTGACCTTGCTGTGCCTGTCCCTCGCTTCGGCGACGGCAGGCGCGGCAACACCACAGTTCAACTACCTGCTGCACTGCAGTGGCTGTCATATCGAGGACGGCTCTGGCATGGGCGACGTGGTACCTGACCTTAATGAGGACCTGGGCTACTTCGCCAGTTTCCCTGAGGGTCGCTCTTACCTGATGCGGGTACCCGGCGCCGCGCATTCGCCGCTCAATGATGGTGATCTGGCCGAGGTGCTGAACTGGATGCTGCGCACCTTTGCCGCCGCTGATGCACCGCAGCCATTTACCGAAACGGAAGTCAGCGAACACCGACGCAACCGTCTGGATGATGTTGTACAGGCCCGCAAGGAGCTGCTTGAATTGAAGGATGCCTCCGCCAGCAAGGCACCGGAGGCGGCGACATCAATGCTGCAACCGGTGTCGCTGACCACGGCGCAGCAACAGGCGTTCGGTGAAGCGTTGTTTTTTGACACCTCTCTGTCGCGCCATGGCAATCAGGCCTGCGCCAGTTGTCACGACCCGGGACGCGCATTCGCCGATCCCCGGTCGCTGACCACCGGCGCCGGCGCCTCTGTCGGCTCGGACGGCAGCTCCCTCGGGCACCGCAATGCCCCGTCCCTGACCTACGTTGCAACAACGCCTATCTTTACCCTGCACGATACTTCGCAAACGCCTGTTGTTTCCCAGCACCGCACACCCACCCAACTGACCGCTAAACCCGCCGACAGTATTCGTGGCGGGTTCTTCTGGGACGGACGTGAAGCCAGGCTGGAAGATCAGGTGCTGACACCGTTTATCAATGAACGTGAGATGGCGCTGACTGACCTGAGTGAATTGGTGGCGCGGGTCGCCGCTAACGAGCGTTATCAGACCTTTCTGAGTGTCGGCAATCCCAACGCAGCGCAGGAAGCCCACGTGCTGACCAGCATCGCCGACAGCCTGTCCACCTATCTGCGCAGCGAGGTCTTTAACAGCTACGACTCGCGTTACGACCGCTTTGTGGCCGGGGAGATCACCCCGACGACGCAGGAAGTCGTGGGCATGGGGCTTTTTTTCTCGCCAGGATTCACCAACTGTGCCACCTGCCACCAGGCTGCCAGCACCGCCTATGCCCCGGGCGAGCCATTTACCAATCATCGTTACGAAAACATCGGTACGCCGATCAACAGAACACTGCTGACGCGCAACGGCATGGGCGAAGATTTCCGCGACGCCGGCCTGGCCCTGAATCCCGCCCTCGGCGACACCTTCGACAACGACGACGTCAACGGCCGCGTGAAGATCCCCAGCCTGCGCAATGTCGCCGTCACCGCCCCTTACATGCATAACGGCGCGTTCAGCGAACTGGACACCGTCATGCGCTTCTACAACCACTTTAACGAAAGCGGCCACAGCGGCCAGCTCAATCCCGAAACAGGTCAGACCTGGGCCGATGCCAATAACCCCGACGGCATCGCCACCGACAAACTTCGCGGCGGCTTCCCCCTGAGCGAACGGCAGCTGGACGCCCTCAGCGCCTTTCTGCGCATGCTCACTGATCAACGCTACGAGCACTTGCTTCCGTAACGTTCCCTTTAACCGAATACCGACTCAGAGAACCCGAAGCTCAAATTGCCGTTGACCAGGGACAATTGCGTGGAATGGTTGGTGATACCGGTGACTTCAATGATCTCGATGATCAGATCGTCGCTGGTAATCTCGCGATTCTGGTCGGCGTCAATGATCAGGAATTTCTGCTGGTTGCCGATGCTGACGGCCATACCGTAGACACCCGTCGTAGCCCGAGCGGTAACATCCGCATAGTACTGATCCAGTTGGATGATCAGTTGATCACCATTGATTTGAGGAGCCTGCCCCACATAATAGAGCTCTGTTCTGAATGAGGTAATGTCCAGGACATAGTCAAATACGTCACCCTGCGTCACCGTCACCTTGTCAAAACCGCTCGCGACAGTCGCGATATCTGTTATGCGTGAGTCAGAGACATTGGTATAAATGTAAGTGTCCGCGCCCTCTCCGCCACTGATAATATCCGCTCCACCCCCGCCGGTGATAGTGTTGTTGCCGCCACCTCCATTGATGGTGTCATCGGCACTGCCACCGACAATGACATTGTCCAACGCATTGCCGGTAAGCGTGCGGCCCGACGCATTGCCGAGAAAGGTCAGCTTTTCGAAATTGTTGGACAGGACCCCGAAGGAGGCGTCGTTCTGCCTCGCCAATTCATCCGTCCCCCCGTCGGCCAACTCCAGGACTATATCAAGACTGTTGTCCGTTTCGTAATAATCGTCCCCGCTGCCGCCGTACATCGTTTCCCGGTAACCGTTGTTGGCCATGAAGCGGTCATTGCCCGGACCGCCATGCAGGAAGTCAATCCAGTTCGTCAATTCACGACCGCCGCGCAATTCGTCATCACCAGCAAAACCGAAAATCATATTGACGGTGTCATTGATGCCGGAAAGGGTGTCGTTGCCATCGGTGCCAAGTATCACTCGAATATCAGCCGTAGTGACATTAAACTCGCCCTGAATAGCGCCCGTGACCGTTGCCACGCGGCTATTCCCGGCAACATCGGTAATACGGAAATAGGCATGAGTCACTGTAGGCTGCCCGGCCACCGTTATACTTGTCGTTGTATTGGCGGCGACCGCAGTGACGTCACCGATCAGCGTATTGTCCGACACCCGATACAGGCCTGCGGTCACCGCTTCGTTCACCTGCACAGAGAATGCTGTCCCTGAGGTCATTTCGGGTAGCGCCGTAAACAACGGCTGCGAATTATCCAGGGTAAAACTGACCGAAGTGGTGGCGCCCACATTGCCTGCCTGATCAATCTGACGCACCGACACCGTCTTGTCGCCGCTGCCCTCCGGCGCCGTGGCACTAAGCTGGTTCTCCGTAGCCGCAATCCAGTTAGCACCGTCGTCCAGGCTGTACTGCCAACTGGCATCGTCTTCCAGAGCGGCCAGCGCAAAGTCCACTACTCGATCGGTGGTGACGTTATCAGAGGCACTGTCGCCGGTGTCCTGATGCAATGCCGCGCCCAATGCCGCCGGCGCTGTTGTATCCAGTATAAAACTCACCGACGACACGGCACTGACATTGCCCGCCAGATCGGTTTGCCTAACCGAAACGGTTCTGGCGCCATCGCCTTCAACATCGACACTGGTGCCAACGCCCGCCAGCCAGTCCGTGCCATTCAGGCTGTACTGCCAGGAGGCATCGCCTTCCAGATCAGCCAGCGCAAAATTTATCCGACCATTGCTGGTGACTTTGTCCGACGTACTGGCTCCGGTATCCTCATGCAGTAAAATACCCAGACCCTCTGGCGCGGAGGTATCAACTGTAAAGGTCAACTGAGATGTCGGACTGCCTTGCCCGTCACCGTCAGTCTGCCGGGTAAAAACAGTCTTTGAACCTTCACCTTCAACCGCAACGCTGCTCCCCGTACCGGCGGTCCATGTGGTGCCGTTCAGGCTGTATTCCCAGCTGTTCCCCCCCAGCCCGGTCACAGATACTGATCCATTGCTGGTGACCAGGTCATCATTTTGTGTACCGGTATCAGCTACCAGGGCCAGCAATGGTGCTGACGGCGGCGCGGGTAAAATTTCAGGTACGGGAGCAGGCGGCGCCGGCATCGTTACATTGCCGTTACTGGTTGGCGTATCGGCGGTCAGGTTGCCCGCTTGCACAGTGCTGACAGCCGTGTCCAGATTGCTGCCGCTGTACCGCTCACCAAGATTTTGCGTATTGCGACCATCATCGGCAAGAAACTCCGGCGCCACCTGGGTTTGTGTCAGCTTCTGCAGCTTGTACATGTCCGACAAAGCATCCACAACACTTGCATTCGGATTGCCTACCAGTGCATCTACGGACGCCTGGGTCTTGCCATTAACGCCCTGCATTGTCTGCCCAGCCTCCTCCGAGAGCTGGGTCAACGATGCGTTCTGATCGCTGCCTACGCCGGCATTTTGCGCCGCGGCCCTGACCACAATGGCCACTGTCCCGGCGCTGCTGAGATTGAGCACGCGGCCCTCTGTCGAGGCCTGCAGCAAAACCGACGCCAGTGCTGCCATCGAATGGCTGTCACCGCCAGTGCCGGGTGCCAGCTTTTCATTTACCGCCGCCGACACGCTCAGCACATTGACCAACTGCGAGGTCACCGCCTGTATCTTCGCGGCATTGACCTGTGCTGCACGCGACAGTGTACTGTCAAGGCTGGTTTTGATGGGGTCAAAAGAGGACAGGTCCACCCGCGGAATACCCAGCGCGGTAAAGATGAGGTCTTCAACATCGGCCTGCGAACGCCCCGGTTCGTTGGCCAGCATCTGCTGCACAAGCGTGGTCAGCGGACTGATGACGCCCGATCCGGCAGGAGCCGTCATCCGGCCTGCAAATGGCTCCCCGGTCGCCAGGTCAGTGCCGCCAGAACCGATCAGCGCACCGGCAGGCAAAACATCCCCGGCAAAAACAAAATCGCCATTGGCATCGGTGACGGTGAACGGCTCATCGGCATCACGGACACCGTTGCCGTTAACGTCGATAAAAATGGTGGCACCAGAAACATAACCATCGATCGCCGTGCCTTTCACCTTGCCATCAGCAAAACGTGCGATCAGCTCAGCGGCCGACTGCTGTGCGGCAAGTGTCGAGTCATCACTGGCGCCAATGCCATCCAGCCACTCCCGCGCAGCCACCAAGGCCTGTGATCCGTTGTAGTCATCACGTTTGTGCAGACTATCCAGCAGATCAGTAAACTTGTTGGCACTCAGAGCGCGATTATGCCAGACACTGCCTGTTTCGCTGCCGGAGTCGCCGCCCGTGTTGTCGATCAGCCAGGCGAACAGCCCCGACCACGAGTCTATGCCCCTGGCCAGGAAGTCATTGGTGACCACTTCGGCGTCAGCCAGTGACAACTGCGCCCCGAATGCCTGCCGCGCCATGTCCTGGATCAGGCCCGGGATGCCGTTGTCCGATCTTGCCAACAGTGAATTCATGTAGTCGTCGATGACCACAGCCACATCAGTCCAGCTGTCATTTTGCAAATACAGCCCGTTAAGGTAGTCACGAATATCGCTGTCGCCCGGAGCGCCGGTTGCCAACAGAATGATTTTATTGACGATAAGATTGGTTTGCTCACTGGCGGTCACAGCACTGGCGTTGAACGACGCCGGAAGTATCGACATAAAGATTATGGCCTTGGGAAATAGCGCGGGACGGGAAAGGCAATGCAGCCGCGCAGCGTAGCGGCGACGTGAACAAGAACTTTAGTACAGATACTGTATTATTCGCGGATGACGATGCATTCCCCGCCCAATACCAAACCCACGGCGCAGCGCGCACTCCTGCTGCGTCATGTCGACCGCCTGCGAGCACTGGAAACTGCCACAGATACTGACTTGCTGATTTATCAGAACCAGGCACTGGTCGCGCTGCTCAATCATGCCTACCGCTATTCCCCGTTCTGGCGCCACCGGCTGGGCAAAGCGGCCTATCAGGTGGCGCAAACCCCCGGTCACGAATGGTCACAGCCGGCACAGCCCGCCCGCATAACGTCAGACAATGTGCGGGCACTGCTGGATGCGATGCCGATACTCGGGCGCGAGGACCTGCAACAACAGTTTGAGCAGATGCGCGCCCGCCCCCCGGAGATGGCACCGGAGCGCATCATTACCAGCAGCTCCTCTGGCTCCACCGGCACACCTGTACAGGTGGAAAAAGACCAGCCGGTTTATGGCCTGTTCTACGCCTGTCTCTTATACACATCTGACGCTGCCGACGATCTACTCTGTGTAGA
>OLID01000258.1_pt1 | contig 28413 bp, 24 predicted proteins | sample 1609361 | NCBI WGS metagenome assembly OLID01 (sample SAMN05416778, study PRJEB24817) | seawater metagenome | isolation source: Sea water | place: Canada:Atlantic | collected 2013-07
TACTGGTCAATACCCCGGCGGCGCGGCTGGCATCGGTCTGCAGGCCCAGTACCTCATCGGAACTTTTCTCCTGCTCGCGACGGATGTCGGCGGTCATGCCCATCGCCGCGATAACCTCGGCGTTGCGGATGCTGCCCGCAACCTGGGCATTAACCCGGTTGGCCTTGGCATTGGCTTCTTTAAGACGTTTGGTCGTGACTTTGTCGTTGGCCCAGGCCAGCACTACCATAACGATGCCGGCGATGATGGCCACCACACCAAACCAGAAATGGAAGACAAACATGATGGCCACATAGATCGGGAACCAGGGCGCATCAAAAAATGCAAACAGGCCGTTGCCGGTCATAAACTGGCGTAATCCGGACAGATCATTCAACGGTTGCGCGGAGTTGTTGTTGCCCGACAATAGCGCATTTTTGAAGGTGGCGTTAAAAACGCGTTCACGCAGTTGCAGCTCTATCTTGTTGCTGGCGCTGGTCAGGATCATTGAGCGTACCCATTCGAAACCGCCCATGGCCATGGTCAGAAACACCATCAGCAATGTCAGCATGAGCAGTGTCGAGTAGCTGCCGCTGGAAATCACCCGGTCATACACCTGCAACATGTAGATGATGGGGGTCAGCATCAGAATGTTGACGGCAGCACTGAACAGGCCGGCGTACAGGAAATACCGGCGCACGGACTTCATGGCGTCGTACAGTTCGGGGTAGGTGACGGAGCTTTTGGGTTTATTCATTGTGTTTTAGTCATTCATCCGTGCTTGCGTGTGGATAACAGCAGGTCAGTCTGTTGAAATGGGAACCGGCCATCAAGCGATCAGCACTATGTTGGGGGTAACCGGCAGGGTTTCAACCCCGGAGGCCACGACCGGTCCATGATTCGGCGGATTATAACCGTGATGGGAACGATTTACTAACCAGCGCTCACGAGCTGCCGATCCTTGCCGGCACCAGCGCTGCGGTTCGCCAATCAGAGCTCTTCAACACCTTCGGCCAGTTGCTTCAGCGCGCCAGTGTCGGTAATCAGCAACATGCTCGGGCCATCGCGCTTGACGATCTGCCGGGTTTGCAGGATCTGGAATACCCGGCTTACCGATTCCCGGCTCAGGCTCAGCATGATGGCGATTTCCATGTGTGTTGGCGGGTTCAGGATCACGGTGTCCTGCAGGGTTTCCTGCGCCCGCGCCGGTACCAGCATCCATAACTGGCAACACACGCGCTGGCTGATGTTGGGCAGGCCCAGCAACGAGCGCTGGCGCGTCATCTGCCGCACCCGCGCCGCCAGCCGTTCGCCCAGCATGTTCAGTAAAATCGGCGCCTGCAGCGACACCTCGCGCAGACTGTCCATGGGCACAAACACCGCCACCGCCGCGGTCAGGGCGATGACAAATTCAGGCTGTGGACCATGGTCAAACATTCCCAGTTCGCCGCAAAAGTCGCCCGGCTCCACAAAATACAGTCCCACTTCGCGACCATCTATTGTAAAATCAACGCCCTGCAGGCGGCCTTCAAATAAAAAACACACGCATTCTTCGCGCACGCCGGCATTCAGCACCACCGCACGGCGGGCGAATTTGCGCACACTGGACTGCTGCGCAAGATGAACCAGCGTGGCTTGTGGCAGTGGCTTCAGACCAGGGAAGGTGCCCAGAAGCTCTGGCGTGACCTGCATGTGGCATTCTCTGTCGTGAGGCCCTGCGTTGGGCGCAAACCGTTATGAGACGGGCGTTTTATACGTTCCGGCTCATTATAGTAAGTTGATGCTGAATAGCAAATATGGGGCAAATGACGAGAACTTGAGACCGGTGTGACCGCAATCACTCGCTTTGCCGGTCTGTTGGGGTAGGCTTACCTTCACGCTTGGACAGGACTGACCCGATGATACAGAAACCGATTAAATCAGGCCTTTATAACGCTTTGATGACAATGCTGGTGGTGGCAATGCCACTGGCTGGGCAATCTGTGGCTGTCGCCCAGGAATCTGCGCCATTGACGATCGAGACTGCGCAGCCTGCCGTCGGCGAAGTCAGTCTGGTGCTGGGCAAGGCCTGGCTGATTTCGGACAGCGGCCGGCATGCCGTGGCGCCGGGCACCGAGATCCGCGCGACCGATCGTATTCTCACCGAAGCCAACGGCCACGTCCATATCCGTTTTGTTGACCAGGCGCTGGTCAGCGTCCGTCCCGACAGCCGCCTGGAAATCGTGCAGTACGACTACAATGCCGACCAGCCGGCCCTGTCTACCATCAAACTGAATCTGGAAGAAGGCATTACCCGCTCCATTTCCGGGCACGGCGCCAGCTCGGCGCGTGACCGCTTCCGCCTGAATACGCCGATTGCCGCCATCGGCGTGCGTGGTACCGATTTTGTGGTCAGTGCCACGCCCCGTGCCGTGCGCGCCCTGGTCAATGAAGGCGTGATTGTCATGGCGCCCTTCTCCAGTGATTGCAGTGCCGATTCCTTTGGCCCCTGCCTGGTCAATGCCGTGGAGCTGACCGGCAGTTCTTTGCAGGTCATTGAATTGGAAGGCAGCAGCACCGCGCCGCGCCTGTTGCCTGCGGTGGTCGAGCGTGGTCCCGGCATGATGGAAGAGGAAGTGCAGCTTGCCATCAACGATGTGCAGGGCAACGCCGACGACAAGAATGCCGGCACCGGTATCTACCTGGAAAGCGTGACCTCGCAGCGCGTCAAGGACGAAGCCGCGAATGTCGCCCCACAGCCCCAGCCGGAGCCGTCCAGGCCCGAGCCACCGGCACCGCAGCTGGTTGATTTTACGCCGCAAACGGCAATTGCCGGGACCAGTCTGGCCGAGCGCAATCTGATCTGGGGCCGCTGGAGTGAGGGTCAGGCTGAGCAGGAGCGTATTACCGTTGCCATGGCTGATGCCCAGACCGGTCGCGATGTGACCATACCTGGCGGCAGCGACTATCTTCTGTTCCGTGATGGCAACGGCGGCGAAAGGGTTGATCGTGGCCTGGGCCCGGTCAGTTTTGACCTGGCCAGTGCGCAGGCGTTTTATCATTCAGACAGCGGCGTCGCGGCCATGGCCGTTAACGGCGGTTCGCTGGATATCAATTTTAGCAACAGCCAGTTCAACACCTCACTGCAGATGAGCCACAGCCTGACCGGCGATGTGAACTTCGCCGCCAGCGGCCGCCTGTACGATGGCGGCTATTTCCATACCCGCTCGGATACCGAACGTCTGGCCGGCGCCGTCAGTCTGGATGGCAAAGAGGCCGGCTATTTCTTTGAAAAACAGCTTGAAAACGGCGGTATCCAGGGCCTGACATTGTGGGACGCCCAATAACATGTCGCACCTGACCCGCCTGAATCAGCTCATCAACCCGGTCGCACTCGCGCTGCGCTTGCTGCCGGCGCGTGGGCGTCTGTTGATGCTGGCACTGGCGGCAGTGATCAGCGTGGCGCTGATCAGTATATTTGCAGCCAGTCTGGAGACGCTGGAAGAACGCCTCGGCGCCCAGGGCTGGTTGTTGTCGGCTGATGATACGCCGGAAGAACGCATCACCATTGTTGCCATTGATGAAGCCAGCCTGGCCGAAATCGGCGCCTGGCCCTGGTCACGCAGCGACATGGCACGTCTGGTCAGTGGCCTGAACGATGCCGGTGTACAGTTGCAGTTACACGATATTACCTATCCCGAGGCACGTGACGGCGATGATGAACTGATTGCCGCGCTGTCTGCCTCACGCGGCGCCGTGCTGGCGCAGGTGCCGGTACTGGCGACCAATGGCCAGCAGGAGCAGAATGTTCGCACCGGTGTGATGACCTTCCCGCTGGCCGGTCTGGATTGTTCGTCCAGCGCAACGGCCAACAGCACTAACAGTTTTATTGCCCCGCACGCCGGCTTCAGCGCCATCCCCAAGGGCCACATCGCCCCCATTGTCGCCAGCGACGGTGGCATACGCAAAGTGCCTGCCTTTGTCTGTGTGGATGGTCAGGCATACCCGGCCATGGCAATCAGCGCCCTGCTGCAGGCCATCAATGCGCCCAACTGGTCGGTCACCCTGAGCGAAGGCACTGGCCTGTTCGCGCCCGAGCAGGTGTTGCGTCTGGACGCTTATCCCGGGTTGGCGATTCCGCTGGATGAAGACGGCAACCTGCGTGTCTCCTACAGAGACCTGCCGCAAAATTTCCGCGCGGTGTCAGCCGCCGACGTTATCAACGGTCGCATCGATCCAGGCATGCTCGAAGGCGGCGTAGCGATAATCGGCGCGACGGCCTTTGGTATTGGTGACATCGTGCCCACGCCGTACAGCGGCGCCACGCCGGGCGTGGAACTGAAAGCTCGTCTGCTGGGCAGCCTGCTCGATACCACCATGCCTTACACCCCGCGCGGTGCCGATTGGATGCTGGGCCTGCTGGCGCTGATGTTTGCCGGTATCACCCTGCTGCTGGCCAGTGCCCGCGAGCGTATTGCCGCCTACGGTCTGCCAATTGCTGCGGTGTTGATGCCGGTGATCACGCTGGGAATTCACTGGCAGTTGCTGGCCGTGTATGAAATCTGGCTGGGCTGGCTGTTCCCGGCAATGTTTGGTCTGCTGGCTGCCAGCCTGTTACTGCTGCTGGAACAAAGCCGCGTGCGCGACGAGCGCAGCCGTGTGTTTGGCAACCTGAACAGCTATCTGCCCAGTGATATTGCCCGCGAGATTGCCTTCAGCCTGCCCAGCTCGGCCATTAATGCCCGGCGCTGTGATGTGACGCTGTTGAGTGCGGATCTGCGCAACTTCTCTGCCTTTGGCGAAGCACGGCCACCGGAAGAATCGGCCGCCCTGCTGCACTTCTTTTTTGTCAAGGCGGCCGGCATCGTGGAACAGCACGGCGGCCGTATTCAGGAGTTCAAGGGTGACAGCCTGCTGGCGGTGTGGGACGGCCAAAGTGCCAGCGCCGCACACAGCGCGCTGGCCGCCGGCCAGCAGATGCAGGCCGTGGTCGACCGCGACATGCCGCAGAATCCGCCCGCCGGTCTGGAACCGCTGGCCCTGGGTATTGGCATTGAGCAGGGACCGGCGCTGGTCGGCTCCATTGGACCCGCCAATCGCCGTACCCATACCCTGCTGGGTGACACCGTTACCATTACTCTGCGTATCCAGGAACTGACCGCCGAACTGGCGCAGCCGATTCTGCTGGGCGAGTGTGTCGCCCGCCAGTTAAGCGATCTGAAACCCGAATCCCAGGGCAGCTACCTGCTCAACGGCCTGCGTATTCCCCATACGCTGTTTGCACCGGCGCACGATGCCAGTCAGGCAGAACCTCCCCGTCGTAATCCTCGTGCCGATCAGCTGAACCTGAAGATTTTGTCAGGCGGCAAGAGCGCCTGAGTATTTTTAACTAAAGGTTACTTTAAATCGTCAACGCCTCTCGTTGAAGCGTTTGCTTGATTTGTTTGCTGTCAGGTCCTGCAGTGAGCCTGAAATGTATTTGTGAATGATACTCGATACCAGGGTCTGGTAGGGAATGCCTTCTTCTGATGCCTTTGCCTGAATCGCCGTCAGGTCCCGATTGGATATACGTATATTTATCCTTTTGTCTTTTCTGACAGTAAGCCCGGCAATTACCTGCAGCTCTTTTCTGCGCGCATCGGTTAAAGTCGATTCGTACTTGCCAGACTCTACCGCATCAAGCAGCGTTTGCTCATCCTTTGGTAATTTTTGATGACTCATGTTCACCTCCAAGGTATATCCGGGTGAATTTTCTACTCGGGATAATGGTCTTTAGAAAAATCTCTTCCTGGGTTTCCACATATGGGACCAGGTAAGCGTAGTCTTCAATACAGACTACAAATATCCGCTGGCCCTGATAATCACTGACGTTGGGATGAACGATGTCATCCAAAAGCCCACCGTTTTGGATATGAAAAACCACCTCTTCAAATGACCGGTTTCGATCCAGTATCAGTTTTTGATTTTTTTCTGAGTTCCAATTAAAGAGCTTCATAATAAAAAGGTTAGCATGGGCGTGTGCACTTTGTCATCAGGATCGCTATACAAGGCTCGTACTTGCCGGGAAAATCCCCGACAAATTGCCGTCTCTCGCGACTTTCAAATGACCCATCCGGGTTATAGACCGCAGGGACCCTTCCCGCTACACTTTCGCTGCCTGTTGATAATGATACGTGGTTCACCTTCCTGGGCTTGTCTCTGCCATGACAGTTGCTAAGGGTCAGACGATTCAAGATAATTGCCCGCATGCCACATAGCGCCACGCCTGACTATAAGATAATAATAAGCTGCAGCCCCCGGCATGGCGTTGGCCTATGGCAATGGCTGAAGTCTGTTGGCCTGGCCGCCGCGCTGACCTGCCTGCTGCCAGGCGCAGTGCTTGCGCAGCCGGCTCTTCATCAGCAGCCGGCGCCTGATCAGCATCAGGCGGGCGCCTGTCCCGATCTGACCCCTCTGCTGCAACAAAACCCACAGCTGCCCGCCGACTGGGCGCAAATAGCACAACAGCTGGAGCCGCTGCTATCACGCTGCCTGCAAAGCTCCGAGTATTTTGCCTTGCGCGGCGCTGCGCAAATGAACTCGGGTCGCCTGGACCGGGCGCTGGAATCGCTGGAGCGCGCGCTGTTGCTGAATCCTGATAATGGCGGAGCCCAGGTTGATTACGCCCAGGCCCTGTACCTGCAAGGCCAGCTGTTCTCAGCCCTGGATATGAACCGGCAGCTGCTGGCGCGCGACGATCTGCCTGCCGGCCTGCAGCCGGTGCTGGCCGAGCGCCAACAGGCCTGGCGCGGCATGACCCGGCAAACCAGCCTGCAGGCCGACGTGCTGATCGGTTATGACAACAACCTCAACGGCGCGCCCGAGCCCGGACAGATCACCCTGACCCTGTCTGGAGAACCCGCGCTGTTACCACTGAACCCGGAATTCCGGCCCCAGCGTGGCCCCTATCTGAACCTGCGCCTGGGCGGCCGCTACCGACAGCTGGCGCCTGAGCACCAGCATAATGTGCTGTTTGAACTGCGCGGCCGCGTCAGCGAGGATCAGGACTCTGACCTGCTGCAGCTCGATACACGGTATGCCTTTATCAAGCCCGGCAATAAGCGCAGCTGGCAGTTGAATGCCGGCATGAGCCACCTGCTGTTTGGCGGCAGCCCGCTGTATACGGCCACTGAAGTCGGCGGTCGGTATTTGCCCGATGCCCACCTTGGCGCGTGTCGCCCCCAGATCAGTGCTACCACGCAGCATCAGCTGTTCCACAATCAGAGTCGCCTGAATGCGGTGGAAAGCAAAGTCGGCGCCGGGGTCACCTGCCCGCTGACGACCCGGTATGGTCAGCAGCAACTGCTGGCCGACGTCAGCGCTCTTTATAACGACCCTGTGCGCACTGGCCGCCCCGGCGGCAGCCGTCAGGGTTGGCAGATCAATGTCGACTGGCAATGGCAACTGCCACGCGGCGTGTTGCTGACCCAGCTCAACCATACCGAAACCGACGACCAGCGCGGCTATAGCCCCATTCTGGCCGACGGCGCCGAGCGCGAACTCAAGCGCAGTTATGTGCTGCTGCAATACCGCCAGCCTCTGCTGTTCGGCAACCCCGATACTTCGCTGCTGTTTAACGTCTACCACCAGAAACAGCGCAGCAACCTGGAGCTGTTCCGCAGTACCGACAGCACCGTGGAGATCGGTATCAGCCACCGCTTCTGAGATCCGCCTGTCCAGATGGCTATTAGCCATTAGTCTAATAAATATAGCCGCTTACACGGCAAAGCTGAGAACTTTGTTGTCACATTGCTTGTCATTGTGTGCGGTTCGGCGTATTATCGCGAGGCTTGTCCGCTTGTGGCACACTTTTAAGTGCGTTTCCTGAGTGGCCCAAGTGAGAGTCTGTCAGGGTTTACGGGTAAAGTTCATTGATGTGACTGAGGTCACAGGGATGAATGGCCACCTCGTATATTCTTGGCACAGCCGATATGCGGTCATTTGCTGTTCAGGCATGTCACAATCGGATAAAACAATTTGGAATTAATCCTTAAGGAGTTACAACAGATGGCGACACAAGAAACTCGTGCAGAACTGATCACCATAGTAGTAGCAATGTTTGACGCTGCTCCCGGTGTTGCAGTTCTCTCTGACCTGACAGCCGCTTCCGATGCTGGCAACAGCAACACTGCAATTGCTGCCAGCCTGGCCAACAGCGCTGAATTCAAAGGCATTTTCCCAACATTCCAGACCAATGCTGAGTTCGTCAGCAAGTTTGTTGACCAGATGGTTGGTAGCCTGGTTTCCGATGCTGAGAAAGCCACTGTCAAGACAGCTCTGACTGCAGAAATGAACGCTGGCGCAACTCGCGTTGATGTTGTTCTGACTGCCGTAGCAGCGCTGAAAGCAATCCCGACAACCGACGCTGTGTGGGGCAACGCTTCTGCTGCCTTCGCTAACAAGGTTGAAGTTGCAACATTCCACACTGTTGAAAACCAGCAGCCAACGACTACATTGGCTGACCTGAAAGAAATCCTGGGTGGCGTTGATAACACAGCAGCCAGCGTAACAACTGCTAAGGCTGAGATCACTGGTGACGCGACTGCCGGAACTACCTACACACTGACTGTTGGAGCCGATACGATTAACGGCACATCAGGAAACGATACGATTAATGGTGCGCAGACTACAGCTGTCACGTGGACTGTTGGTGACAAGATTGATGGTGGTGCGGGTGAAGATACTTTCAACGTCACGCAAACTGCTGCGATCACCACGCCTGTTGGCGCGACGGTTACAAACGTCGAAAAAGCTGTTCTGTTGAGCGGCACAACTGGCAACAGCATCAATACAACGTCTTGGACCGGTTTGACTGATCTGAGCGTGACTGGTGTAACTGCCCAGACTGTTACTGCGGCAACAACAACTGACGTTTCCGTAACAGGTACTACAGCAACGGGCGCAACTGCCATCAACGGCGGCAAGAACGTCACTGTTACTGAGACGGGCGCCAATGGCGGTACTGTCAATATCGGTGCAACGACGGCTGCCGCCGGTTCTGTCACCGTTGACTCTACCATCCTGTCTACTGGTGGTTCGACTGGTAACGCCATCACTGTAAAGGGCGGCACAGACATCAGCGTAACGCAGAAAGGATCCAACGCGGTTGCCACAACCGTAACTGATGGCGCGGTGACTGTTACCGGTACATCAGCAACCAAGAGCGTAACAGTCACAGCTGATAAAGCTGCCACTGCCAGCGCGTCAGTTGTTGGTCACGTCAATGGTGCAGTTTCTGTAACTGATGCTAATGCTGCATCCACAACTGCTGCTGGTTCCATTGAGACTGTCACGCTGAATAACTTTGCTGCAGCCACAGTAAACTCGGGTGCGCTGAAGACATTGAATCTGTCTGGTACCGGTACTTCTGTTGCCGCGGGCACACTGGGTGCCCTGACAACGCCGACTAACACCACATTGGCTGTCAATGCCAATGGCCTGACTACAACAGGTGCTGTGACTATCGATACCGATATCACTACTCTGAATCTGGCCGGTAACACTGCTGCAACAACAATCAACTCTCTGGTAGCAAACGGTGCCACGGCACTGAACATATCAGGTGATGCTAAAGTTACATTGACTGGTCAAACTCTGGGTGCACTGCAGACTGTTGTTGTAACTAACACAGCTGGTGCGTCTCTGGGTACAGCACTGGCAACTGGTGTACTGTTCACCGGTGGTGCTGGTGACGACACTATTGAAATTGGTGCAACTACCAAGGCCATCACTATGGGTGCCGGTAACGACACTGTAACTTATGGCGGCCCTGTTGGTACGGGTGGTTCAGTTGCTGCTGGTGAAGGTACAGACCGTATCATCATGACTGATGCCCAAGCGGTTGCTGCCGACGGCTCTTCTGTTTTCAACTCCAAGTTCACTGGTTTTGAAATCCTGCGTCTTTCTGACGCACTGGCAGGCGGTTCAACTCTGGATCTGGACGGGATAAACGCCGTCACTACAGTTGAATTGGCAGCTGGTGGCGCAAACGCAACTACCAGTATCATCGACAACCTGGCTAGTGGTGGCACTGTAGACATCCGCTCCGCTAGCACTGGTGTAGTTGTACAGATTGATGCCGCAGTAGCAGGCGCAACAGATGTATTGAACCTCAAGCTGTCGAACGCCACTGCTGGAGCGCTTGCCTTCGGTAGCGTAACTGCTGCTAACGTTGAAACCATCAACATCTCTACTGTTGATCTGGGTACCGGCGCAAACGCTGCTGCTTCGATCGATACGGCAACGCTGGTTGCAACTGCTGCCAAGACTGTGACGGTGTCCGGTAACAACGGTCTGAACCTGACCAACACTGGCAACACTGCCATCACAAGCTTTGACGCGTCTGGTGTGGTTGCTAACAGCGCAACTGACACAGCTGCCAATTTGGCTGTGACGTTTGCTTCTGCCAACACCACGGCTTCAGCTACCGTAACGATCACTGGTGGTGCTGGTAACGATACGTTGACTGGTAATGCAGCCAAAGACACCATCGTTGGTGGTGCTGGTGCTGATCTGATTGATGGTGGTACAGGGCAAGATACAATCACTGTAGGCGTTGGTCGTGACATCATTTCAATCACGAACAACGATGACAATGACGCTGGTGACATTATCGGATCTGGTACTGCAGCGGCTGATATCATCAACGGTTTCACCTTGGTTGGTACTGCAATTGCTGCAGTGGACTTCAGCAGTAACGCTAACTTCCAGGGCTCTACTGCCGGTGGTGCAAACCTCAGCATGTTGAAGCTTGACATTTTGGCTGATGGTGCTGGTGCTGGTGTAGACCAGGCTTTGGCTGTTGAAGCTAACGGCACAGGTGCCGGTCAGGCTGCTGGCGTGACATACACAGTATCGAACGGTGCTCTGTCGCTGTCTGGTTCAGGCGCAGCCACTGTGGACACCCTTGGTGAGTGGCTGACAGAGGCTGCAGCTGTTGCCTCTACTGCTGGCGAAGTGCTTTCGTTCCAGTTCGGTTCAGACACTTACGTATATGCTGAGAATGGTACGGCTGACCTTCTGGTACGTTTGGTTGGTGTTGCGGGTACTTCGCTTGTCGAAGCCAGCGCCGCTACCACAGCATCTGCAGGCGCCATCATTTTCTCTGAGTAATATCATGAGACTATGAGCCCATTCGTTAGGATGGGCAGACAAAATAAACGCCCCTTGGGAAACCTTGGGGCGTTTTTTTTGATTGATGGAATCGGCTTTGGTGTAATCTATAAATCAGACGCTAGCTCCAAGCGACGTCTATGACAAAGACAATTCATATGATAATACTGAGCGTGTGAATAAGTGAAATAATGCACGCACTCGAACTTGGGGAACACTTACATAGCTGAGGATAACAGATGACTGACTGGACAGCAGGGTATGTCGCAGATATTGATTATACGTTTGGATACTATGCTGAGTTGAATCCATTAAGAGTCAAGTTAGCTTTTCTAAACAAGGGCTTAGTCTTCCCGGAAGCCGGAACTGCGTGCGAGCTGGGTTTTGGTCAGGGCCTAAGTGCTAATCTGCACGCTGCCGCCTCAATAACACAGTGGTACGGTACTGATTTCAATCCGGCGCAGGCAGGTTTCGCGCAAGAACTGGCCAATGTCTGCGCAGCCAATATAAAACTGTACGATGACGCATTCTCCGATTTTGCACACCGTTCAGACCTGCCAGATTTTGATTACATTGGATTGCACGGTATCTGGAGCTGGATATCCGACGACAACAGATCTGTTATAGTGGACTTCATAAGACGTAAGCTAAAAGTAGGTGGCGTTCTATATATAAGCTATAACACATTGCCTGGATGGGCGGCATTCGCGCCAATGCGACATTTAATGACTGAACATGCCGAAGTGATAGGATCAGAAGGTAGAGGCACCGTATCGCGGATTGACGATGCAATTGAATTCGCGGATAAGCTGATCGCCACCAACCCATTGTTCGCGCGATCGAACCCAGTGGTAAGCGACAGGTTAAAAAAACTTAGAGAACAGAACCGCCACTATCTTGCCCACGAGTACTTTAACCGCGATTGGCATCCTATGCATTTTGCTACTATGGCTGACTGTCTAGAGACGGCAAAAGTCAGTTACGCTTGTTCAGCAAATTATCTCGATAGTATAGACGCAGTAAATCTTAGCGCAGAGCAACAGGCTTTCCTCAAAGAAATACCAGATGACATGTTTAGAGAATCTGTGCGTGACTTTATGGTCAATCAGCAGTTCCGCAGAGACTATTGGGTCAAGGGTCCGCGCCGTTTGAGTGCCCTTGACAAAATAGAATTGATTCGAGCGCAGCGAGTTATTCTGGTGACGCATAGACCAGATGTATCGCTGAAGGTGAAAGGCGCTATTGGAGAGGCCACGCTTACTGAAAGTGTGTACTGCCCTTATCTCGACTTTGTGGCAGACCACAAGCCAAAGACGATTGCGCAAATTGAGAAATCTCTTAGCGATAAGGATATCAATCTTGCAAAGATCATTGAGGCAACATTAATACTTTCCGCTTCGGGTCATTTAGCCTCTGTCCAGGAAGATCATGTTATAGAAAGAGCTAAGAAGCACACAGATAAACTAAATGCACATATTTGTTCACTCGCCCGAGGGAATAACGACATAATATATCTAGCAAGCCCTGTTACCGGTGGAGGCGTACAAGTACTCCGCTTTCACCAAGTGTTCCTCCTGGCGCTCGGGCGAGGATACAAGCAGCCGTCGGAATGGGCAGAAATGACATGGGAAATAGTAAGTGCCCAAGGTCAAAGGCTGATCAAGGAAGGGAAAACCTTGGAAACTACGGAAGAAAATCTTGTGGAGCTAAACGAACAGGCACAACAATTCGCCAAAAAACAGCTGCCGGCACTGAAAGCACTTCAAATAGTATAAAGTTAACTGAACTCAACACGTAGAAACGTAGGAAACAGAAATTGACTATCGCCCTAAGAAATAGACCATTTACGGAGAAACTATGAGTTCATGGATAGCATTATCAAGCACGGAACACGCTAACAAGCACTGGCAGCCGAAAGACGGATACGAGTTTGCTTCCGGTCAACAAGTCGTACCTATCATCTTGGCCGAGATTGCAAAAATATTACCCCATTATGTCACTGGATTTGTGCAAGACGAGGGCGGTTCGTTTCAATGGGTCGCGCTAGTCGGCGTTGGTGGGGAAAGAAATCTTTATGTCACTAGGGATTCAAAGTGGTTCTGCAGCTATATACCAGCAAATCTAAGGGCGTACCCGTTTGCGGTCTTGAAGAAAGAGGATGGCAACGGCGTATTTTGCCTAAATAAGGCCCATATCAGCGAAGATAGATCTTATCCGCGAATCTTTGAAAGCAATGGTGAGCTTGAAAGATCAGTGGCTGAAGCTCTGGAGTTTATCAGCCAGTGTGAACGAAACCGTTTATTAACCGCAAAAGCTTGTGCCTCACTAAATGAGGCAAATCTTATCCAACCCTGGTCCATTTCAATCGATAGAGGTACCCACCAAGAGCCGTTGAAGATTCAAGGCATGCACCGCATTGATGAGGAAAAGCTCAATGCGTTGGGGGCAGAAAGGTTGGCAGCTTTGCGAGATATTGGGGCGTTGTCATTGGCGTACGCTCAGCTTTTTACGATAGCCCAAATGGATCAACTAACACTTCGTGCAGAATTTCTCGCTAAAGCAAACAAAAATATAACGCCATCTGCAGGGTTAGATGATCTTTTCCGCAATGAGGACTCAGGCTCATTGAACTTCGACGCTTTCGATTTCGATAATATCAATTCGGGGAAGAAATGACTGATCAGCGCAACGACACCACCTACCCCATCAGCAAGCAGTTCAACATGCACTTCAGCCCGTTCGAGGACCGGCTAGTGGTGCGTGCGCAGCGCTCGGACAAGAGCGAAGTCCACATGCTGCTCACCCGCCGCATGGTGATGCTGGTGCTGCAACAAATGCTGGCTAAGTTGCCCGAGCTGACTGGTCTGGAGAAGACGCCGGCCGTGTATTGGCAGGAAGTGCTGCAGATGGCGCATCAGGGCGCGATGGAGGCCAAGGCTACGGCGGACAGGGCGCTGGCGGAAGAACAGCAGGCGGAGGCCGATGCTCAACCGGCCACACCCGAAGAGTCAGGCGCTGACACAAAGGCTGTCTCTCCGGTGCCAGAGAATCTGTTCCTGGCCACCGAGCTAACCACGCAGATCGCCGGTGAGCAGCTGACGTTAGCCTTCAAGGGTCTGGCCATGCCTGAGGCCATGGTCAAGCCCAGCCAGCCGGAGCCGATATTTGCCATACCGCTACAAGTGGAGAACGTGCATCAGCTGATTGAGCTGTTGATCGCCAAATGCCAGCAGGCGCAGTGGCACCTGCCGCTGGAGCTGCCGTGGCTGGAGACTCCCGATGCAGGTGCTGAGGGCGGGAGCGGCAAGAAATACTCGCTGTTGCATCACTGACGGCTTAAAGGGACGTAGGCGGTGTGCTATATTTTGGCACAAAGGGGGCCGCCGAAAGTAGTACCGAGGGATATGGCATGGCTACTGAACACTCCGCAGCAACTTCATCTGCCTTTATCACATCAGAAAACCTGATTCACACTGCCAACGGCGCGATGCAGGCTGCGATTTCAGCGTTTGACTGGTCCGTCACGCCGCTGGGTGATGCGAGTCAATGGCCTGCACGTCTGAACGTCGCGGTCGATATGATGCTGCATACCCCCGCCGCCATGTTGCTCATTTGGGGCCCTGCCGGCACCCTCCTCTATAACGATGCTTTTTCAACCGTTGCCGAAGATCGCCACCCGCAGATTCTGGGGCTGTCGGTTTTTGACGCATGGCCTGAGCTTCGCGAATTTAATGAACAGATTGCCCAACATGTCTTTGCCGGGCATACCTTGTCGTTCAGGGACAAGGAACTAAAAGTATATCGGCGCGGCAGGCTGCAATCGGTATGGTTCAACCTGGATTATTCTCCCCTGTACGGTGATGGCGGCGATGGCGGCGATGACGGCGCTGTACAGGGAATCATGGCGGTTGTACTGGAAACAACCAACAGCATGCTCCTTCGGGAGACACTGCGTAGCGACCAGCAACGTCTGGCGAAACTGTTTGAAAATGCGCCGGGGCTGGTGGCGATGGCTCGCGGACCCGAGCTGGTGTTTGAGTTTGCCAATGCATCCTACATGGAACTGGTTGGCCAGCGTGAGCTGATAGGTAAAACGGTTCGCGAGGCGCTACCCGAGCTGGAGAATCAGGGCATCTTTGACCTGTTGGATAACGTTTACCAGTCAGCGCAACCCTATATTGGAAGAGCGGTGCCCATGACCCTGCAACGGCATGCGGACGGTACGCTCGAGGAACGATTTATTGATTTTGTCTATGAACCACTCAAGGACAATGACGGCAATGTGATCGGCATTTTTGCTGAGGGTCATGATGTCACGGAATACGTCATGGCCAGGCAGGCGCTCGAGCGCCAGTCCCGGCTTCTGTCACATCAGGCGACACATGACCGATTAACAAACCTGCCCAATAGACAGGTCTTTGAAAGCCGGCTCAGCATGGTGATCAGTGAGTCAGTGAGCACCGGGTCTACCCATGTCGCACTTTATCTCGACCTGGATAATTTCAGGGTCATTAACGAGATGAGCAGCTATGCTGTTGGTGACCAGATGCTGATCAGCGCGGCCGATGCCATCAGATCCTGTCAGGCACCGATAGATACCGTATCCCGGTTGGGCGGTGACACATTTGGGGTGCTTGTCACCAACGCGACGGTGTCGGACGGGGTGGCGCTGGCACGATATCTTCTGTCTGCCATCGCGGAGATTCGGCTGGTGGGCGAAACCAGGCCGGTCCGCCTGAAAGCCAGCATAGGGCTTGTTCCGGTTACCGGCGACTCGGCTGCCAGCAGTGTGATAAAAACCGCAGACTCGGCCTGTGAGACAGCAAAACGCTGTGGTGGCGGCCGGCTGCACATACATCAGTCTGGCGACTTCAACAGCCAGCGACGTCAGGCTGATATCGAACTGTATAGCCAGATCCTGGCAGGGCTGGAGCAAAACAGTTTTTTCCTGATGCACCAGATGATCAGTTCCCTGGGCGATACACAAACCTGCGGCAATCATTTTGAGTTGCTGATCAGGTTGCGGGATCCTGATAGCGGCCAGGTTTTGTCTCCGGGTGAGTTCATACCGGCCGCAGAGCGGCTTCGCCTGTCGCCCAGACTCGATCAGTGGGTGATAGACAATGCCTTCAGTACCCTGAGCAGCAACCCTGCCTATGCCACCAAACCCTATTTATGCGCGATCAATCTGTCGGCCATATCCATTAACCAGAGTGACTTTGCCGACTATATCCTGGAAAAACTGGACGAATACAACATACCGCCCGGCCAGATATGTCTGGAGATAACCGAGACCGCCGTCATTGAACATATGGCAACTGCCTCCGAGTTCATCAACAAGGTTCGGGGCGCTGGTTGCCTGTTTGCGCTGGATGACTTTGGTAGCGGACTTTCTTCTTACGGTTATCTGCGCACGCTGCCGGTCGATTTTGTCAAGATCGATGGGTCATTTGTCCGGAATATGCACGAAAATGCCGTGGACTATGCCATTGTGAAATCAATACATGAGCTGGCCACGTTGATGGGTAAACGCACCATCGCCGAGTTTGTGGAGAATGAGCAAATCGTCGAACAACTAAAACGGCTTGGCGTGGACTTTGCCCAGGGGTACGGACTGCACAGGCCCGAGCCTTTCGAGATATATAAAGGGGATGGAGGTTAAAGGGGACGGAGGGATTTGCTGGGCAGATCCCTCCGTCCCCTTTAACCTCCATCCCCTTCAAGCCCTTGTCAGGACATTGTACGTACACTATCATAGGGCCTATTAAACCAGCGGAGGTGCCTATGAGCACTTTGAGCCAAACCAAAAATGGTCGAATTGACGTTCGCACCAGCCGCGCCGTTAAGCAGTTACTGCAGGAGGCTGCGCGTACCAAGCACAAAAACGTCAGCGAATTCCTCCTTGATGCTGGTGTGGCCGCCGCAAATCTGGCATTGGCGGACCGCCGTGCCTTTGAACTGAGTGATGACCAGTGGCTTGAGTTTCAGCAGGCGCTGGACCGTCCTGTGCAGAGCAAGCCGCGCCTGGCCCGGCTGCTTAACGAGCCGGGCCTCCTGGATTGAGTGCCGGGTATGAACCCGTCCGCAAACTCGGTCCTGCAGATCCGGTTGAGGAGTTTGATTGCGGGCTGCCAGCGCTCAACCAGTTTCTGAGTCGTTATGCGTTCGTCAATCAGAAGGCGAATAGTGCACAAACTTACGTATGCTGTTATCAGGGTAAAGTCGCGGGTTTCTACAGTCTTGCAGTCGGCAGCGTCGGCCCTGAGTCAGCACCACCCCGGGTCATCAAAGGCCTGGCCCGCCATGCAGTGCCGGTCATGATTCTCGCGTGCCTCGCCATTGACATCCATCATCAGCGCAAGGGCCTTGGTCGAGCGTTGCTCAAAGATGCCTTATTGCGTACCGTTCAAGCGGCCGATATCGCCGGAGTTCGTTCATTGCTTGTGCATGCCAAGGACGATGCTGCGCGCCAATGGTATGAGTCGTGGGATTTCGAACCGAGCCCTACCGACCCTTACCATCTGTTTCTGATGCTAAAAGATATTCCCCATTAGACCCTACCAAATACATCGCACGTGTTGTACGCCCTAGTTGGCAGCAATGGTCTCAAGCCAGTGCCTCTCAGTCGTCCCGTTTAAGACTGCTCAGGCCAGCGCCGCCAACGCGGCCTCCGGCGCTTTATCAAGCACGCGCAGCAGAGTTTTAGCAGGACCTGTGGGGGTGCGCTTGCCCTGCTCCCAATTACGAATAGTGTCGAGCGGTACATTGATCCGCTGGGAAAATTCCAGTTGGCTGAGCCCAAGACGCTGGCGAACGCTGCGGGCAAATTCCGCGCTTTCTTTGAGCGCTGTCAGACGATCTTCGCGCCGGTGACGGGCAATATCGATATCCGTGGTAGCGTCTACTTTGGCGGTATCGATTTTGCCGCCAGCACGGCCGTCCTCAAGTGATATGCGCACGGTTTTCATAATACCGTTGCTCCCGTTTGTTGGCCTTCCTGGCAGGATATATCCTGGTCCGGATCCCATTCAAATTCTGTAAATTCATCGTAGTTCAATGGCCTACCTCTTGCAACTAATTCACTGTAGTCGTCATGCAGTTGTTTAGCAGATACAAGAAGGGCGTGAGACTTAAAGTCCTATTAGCCCATGAGAGGCAGACGGTGTATAATGCCGCTGTTATTGATCTGTAGCATCTTGCTCGGACGTATTCTGCAGTACAAGATGTCTAGTCTTTTCCAAGCCAGGAGTTGAAGAATGTTGAGCAACGGTTTTAAATCCCGTGTAGTAAAACTCGGCCTGTTGGTTCTGAGTATCGGCATTGCCGGTTCTGTCTGGGCCCAGTCCACCCGTGACCAGCAGATCGCCGAGCGTCTGCAGCCGGTGGGCAGTGTATGCCTGGCTGGTGAAGAGTGTGCTTCCGGTGGTGCGACCGTTGTCGCCAGTGCTTCCGAAGCGGTGTTCAGCGTCGAGGCCACCTACGACCAGTATTGCGCCATGTGCCACAACACAGGCATGGCCGGCGCGCCCGAGCGCAGCAATGACGCTCATTGGGAAGCGCGTATCGCCGATGCTGGCATGGATACTCTCATCAACAATGCCATCACCGGCATCAACGCCATGCCACCACGTGGTATGTGTTCTACCTGCTCGGACGACCAGATTGCCGAGCTGGTGGGCTACCTGAGCGGGAACGAGTAAAAAGCGATATTCGTTAATCTGCAGTTCAGCTTGAAAGCCAGATAATGAACGTAAAACCGCAGTACTAATTTAATGCGTGAAGTGAGGGGTATAAACGTGAAATTGAAGAATCTTGTTAAAACCGGTGTTGCACTGTCAGGTCTGATCCTGGCGTCTGTTATGACTGTAGGTAGTGTATCGGCGGATCAACAGTCCCTGACACTGGCGCAGGTTTCCGAAGGCTTCAGCGCTGAGCGCACCTACCAGCAAAGCTGCGCGGCTTGCCACAACAGTGGTGCTGCGGGCGCGCCCAAATTTGGCAACTCTGACGACTGGTCAGCACGTGCTGAAAAAGGCAAGGAAACGCTGTACGAGAGCACCATCAATGGTTACAACAACATCATGCCGCCTAAAGGCATGTGTTTTACCTGCTCCGATGACGAGTTGAAAGCAGTGGTTGATTACATCCTGGCTGAAAGCGTCGAGTAATAGATGCTGAGGTTTAAAGAAAAGGGCGCTAAGGCGCCCTTTTTTATTGATTTGGGGGGCGGGATCTAAAGGGACGGACGGATTTTATCACTCGTCATAGTGTCCACCTAGCGCAAATATGTAGATTGATGTCTCATCGAATTTATAAACAATACGATCTTTCCGGGACAGCCGGCGCGACCAAAAGCCGGATAAATTGTGTTTCAACGGTTCGGGTTTACCTGTTCCGAGACCGGGGTCAGCACAGCGAATAAGCTCCTTGATAATCTTGCGCGTAGCATCGTGCAGTTTCCTGTCCTTCAGGCGCATAGTCTCATACGCTTCCCAGGTCCTACCCTCAAACACCAGTGATCTCATCCATTTGCTCTTTGGTTGGCGTGTATCCGTTACGCTCGGCATGAGTTTTGGTCGACTCTGCTATCTGCTGCATCAGCTTGCTGTTCTGCAAAACATGCAAGGTTTCCTGTTCGCGCTCCCAATCTTCGGCGCTGACCACTACAAAGTCGTCGCCGGAACGTCTTGTGACCCGAAGCGGTTCGTGGTCTCTCAGGCTTTGCTCTACCAGCTTTTTCAGATTATCTCTGAACTTGTTAACACTGACTGTGTCCATGTGTGCCACCATATTGTGTACGGAAATACCGTACGATTCTACGTGGGCCTACATGCCAAATACAAGTGCCCGGAGATTATTTAGTTGAATATCCGGAGGCGTGCCGAATTTAAATCCCTCCGTCCCCTTTTTAAATCCCGCCGTCCCCTCTAACCGCCCAGCAATTCCCGCAATCCCGCCAACGCATCCAGCCCCTTCTGTTTTTTCTGCTCCGGTGTGCTGTCACCGCGCCCCTCCCACTGCAGGTTGTCCTGCGGCAGCTCTTCCAGGAAGCGGCTGGGGGTGCAACTGATCACCTCACCAAACTGCTTGCGCTTTTTGGTCAGTGTGAAGATCAGGCCGCGTTGGGCGCGGGTGATGCCGACGTAGGCCAGCCGGCGTTCCTCTTCGATGTCATCGTTTTCAATGCTGTTGCGGTGCGGCAGTAATTCCTCCTCCATGCCCATGATGAACACCCAGGGGAATTCCAGACCCTTGGCAGCGTGCAGCGTCATCAGCTGCACCTGGTTCTCCACGGCGTCGTCTTCCTGGCGTTCCAGCAAATCACGCAGGATAAGTTTGTTGATGGCCGCTTCGATGTTGTCGGCCTCGCTAAGCGAGTCATTGTCTGCGTCATCAGCGGCTTTACGCAAACTTTTGGCCAGTGACTCCACCAGCATCTGTACATTGCCAATGGCCCGCTCCGCGGCGTTGGGCGTGGCACTGTTTTGATGCAGCCAGCCGTCGTAGTCGATGTCGTTGATCATCTCGCGGATGGCCCTGATCGGGTCATCCTGCTGGCAGTGACGGGCAACACCACGCAGCCAGTGGCTGAAGCGGCGCAACTTGTCGACCTGGGGCGCGGGCATCATCTGCTCCAGGCCCATCTCGTCGCAGGCGGCCATCAGGCTGACGCCGCGGTCGTTGGCGTAGGTGCCCAGCGCTTCCAGGATAGAGGGACCGATCTTGCGTCGGGGCGTGTTGATGATGCGCAGAAAGGCGTTGTCATCATCCGGGTTAATCAGCAGCCGCAGGTAGGCCATGATGTCCTTGATCTCGGCGCGTGAGAAGAACGAGGTGCCGCCGCTGAGCTGGTAGGGAATCTGATGCGCCTGCAGTTTGATCTCCAGCAGGCGGGCCTGATGATTGCCACGGTATAACACGGCAAAATCACCGAACTTGAGTTGTTTGTGTACACACAGGTGCAGGATTTCGGTGCAGATGCGCTCGGCCTCGGCGTCCTGATCGGACACCGCCAGCACACGCATGGGTTCGCCCAGCCCCAGCTCGCTCCACAGGCTTTTGTCGTAGATGTGCGGGTTGTTGGCAATCAGCGTATTGGCGGCCTGCAGAATGATGTTGCTGGAGCGGTAATTCTGCTCCAGCTTGATGACCTTGAGATTGGGGTAGTCGTTCTGCAGCTCCAGCATGTTCTCCGGCCGCGCGCCGCGCCAGGCGTAGATCGACTGATCGTCGTCGCCCACCACAGTCAGCCCGTTGCGCGGGCCCACCAGCAGTTTCACCAGCAGATACTGGCTGGTGTTGGTGTCCTGGTATTCGTCGACCAATAAATAGTGCACGCGGTTCTGCCAGCGCTCCAGCACCGCAGGTTTGTCCTGGAACAGCGTCGCTGGCATCAGGATCAGGTCGTCAAAATCCACCGCATTAAACGCGCGCAGGTGGCGTTGATACTCTTCATACACGCGGGCGGCAAACACGGTATCGGCGTCCTGCGCGGAGGCCAGCGCCTGGGGTGGCAGCAGCAGGTCATTTTTCCAGTCCGAGATCTGATTCTGGATAGTGCGCAGGCTGGCTTCGTCGACGTCCTGTTCTTTCAGCATCAGGCTTTTCAGCAGCGCCAGTGCGTCCTGGCCATCAAAGATGGAGAAGCCGCTTTTTAAACCCAGGTGTTTGAGTTCATGCCGGATAATGGTCAGGCCCAGGTGGTGAAAGGTGGCGATGGTCAAGCCACGCGCACTGGCGCCTTCGGTGTTGGCGCGTAGCAGGCGGCCGACGCGCTCTTTCATCTCCCGTGCGGCCTTGTTGGTAAAAGTGACGGCGCAGATTTTATGGGCCGGAATGCCACACTGGTTAATCAGGTAGGAAATCTTTTGTGTAATGACGCTGGTTTTACCGCTGCCCGCGCCCGCCAGCACCAGCAAGGGCGAGCCTATATAACGTACGGCTTCTTTTTGTCGGGGGTTGAGTTTGTTCACAAACGGCGGAAATTCCTGCAGGAGAGGTGAGCGAAGGCCGCGTAGTATACCTTAACCTGACGGGGACAACCCAGCTGCGAAAACACGGTGGCGGGACAGAAAAAATCGCCTGAAAGGTGATGATTAGCCTGATTTGTATCATAATTGTGAGCTGCATCACCCTTAATAATGAAAGTTTATGCGTAACTGGCCGATAGCTGAAACTGGAGTAGTCCCTCGCGGGGCAGCATGGACCTGATTTAACGCCCAAGCCGGGAGCTGCGCAGTGCGCATATTGTTGATTTCTGAGCAGGACAGTGACCATAGTCTGGTGGAGCGGCTGCTGCACAGCATTACGGATATCCCCAGCGAGCTGGTGAGTTGTCCGGCAGACCCGCATGCACTGGCGGTCCGGGATCTGGCCCGATTCCATCTGATGCTGTGGGGCACGGTCTCCGATGTGCAGATCGCCGCCCGCCTGCTGATTGAACTGAGCCGCCAACGTATCACCCTGCCACTGGTTGTGCTGACCGACAAGGTTGCCAACGGCAGCGATCGCCACCGGGCGTCTACCAAAGACTTTGAGGTGTTGTCCCGCGAGACCCTGAGTGCGCAGCTGATGCGCAGTGCCCTGCTGCATTTCGGCGCCCTGCGGCAGGGTGTCAACTCGCTGCCCGCACGCGTGCCCGACCCCCTGACCGGACTGAGCAATCGACAGCATCTGCGCGAGCAACTGGCGACCGTGCTTGCTGATACAACCGAGCCGGCTTGCGTGGCGCTGTTGCTGATCGATGTGGATCAGTTCAAGAAAGTGAATGTGTCCTATGGCCAGGGCGCGGGTGACGCACTGATTCAGCTGATCGCCGAGCGTATCCAGTCGGCATTGGCGCCTACACAGCGGCTGGCCCGCATCGGCGGCAATGAATTCGCAGTGGTTTTCCAGAATACTGTGGGCTCGGTAGAGGCGGAGGCGACGCTGCGCACCGACGCCATTCTGCAGGCCATGAACAAGCCTTTTCCGCTGGCCCGGCACGCCGTAAAAATGCACGTCAGCCTGGGGCTGGCCATCAAGGACGTCGGTGTCATGACGGTGGACACCCTGTTTGCCCACGCGGACATGGCCATGCGGGCCGCCAAGCAGGAGAAAGGCAATACCTGCAAACTGTATACACGCGACATGACAGACGCGGCGCAGAAAGAGCTGAAGCTGGAGTCGGAAATACGGCGCAGTCTGCGTAAGGAAGACTTTGTACTGCACTTTCAGCCCCGTATTGATATCAGCCGTAACCGTATTATCGGCGTGGAGGCGCTGGTGCGCTGGCAGCACCCGGTTCGTGGCCTGCTGCAGCCGGGTGATTTTATTCGTGTTGCAGAAGAAAGTGGTCTGATCGTGCCACTGGGTTACTGGGTCATCCATGCTGCCTGCAAGTACCTGAATGAGCTGTCGGCCAAAGGCCATGATCATATCCAGATTGCGGTGAATGTGGCCTTTAAACAGTTCCAGGACAGCAATTTTGTGCGCACGGTCGCCAATATCATTCGCAAGCATGATATCGCGCCGGGCCGGCTGGAGTTCGAGCTGACCGAAACCACGATGATGATTGAGGGCAGCGCGGTCGACCAGAGTCTGCGCCAGCTCAGCGAGCTGGGTATTGCGATTTCGCTGGACGATTTTGGCACCGGATATTCGTCGTTTGCACATATTCAGCGGCTGCCGATTTCGGCGTTAAAAATCGACCGCTCTTTTGTCAGCAATGTGCAGAAGAACCTGGACGATGCCACCATCGTCAAGGCCATGATCAATCTGGCGCACAGCCTGAACATGGAAGTCATTGCCGAAGGCGCGGAAACCATTGAGCAGGTGGACTTCCTGCGCGAACACGAATGCGATCAGGTGCAAGGTTATTACTTCAGCCGGCCGATCAGCTACGATGATTTTATTGTATTGCTGGCGCTGGAGCGTGAACGTGGCTTCGAGTCCGTGCTGGCAGCGGCGACCCCCTGAGCCGTTGATTGTGCCAGCTGCACATTTCTCTCTGCAAACCTCCCCCCGTTGAGCTACAACCTCCAATACAACCTCAAAAGAGTCTGCTGGAAAGCGTAAAGGATAGCTTTCAGGGAGGATGCTGTGTCGCTGGCGGTGGTGTATACGCGAGCCAATCAAGGCGTGGAGTCGCCGCTGGTCACGGTGGAAACACACCTGTCCAACGGCCTGCCTGCCATGTCTATTGTGGGTTTGCCAGAAACAGCAGTGAGGGAGAGCCGCGAGCGGGTGCGCAGTGCCATTCTGCACGCCGGGCTGCAGTTTCCGGATTGCCGCATCACCATCAACATGGCGCCGGCGGGTCTGCCCAAAAGTGGCGGGCGTTACGATCTGGCGATTGCCCTGGGTATCCTGTCTGCCTCGGATCAACTGCCGGCAGCGCAGCTCCTTACTACCGAAATCCTGGGTGAGCTGGCGCTGGCTGGTGATGTACGTGGCGTCCCGGGTGTGTTGCCGGCGGTGATCGCTGCCCGGGACGCGGGGCGCAGTCTGCTGGTGCCGGCGGCGAATGCGGCCGAGGCCAGTCTGGTTGAGGGCATTACTTTTGCGGCTGCCACCTTACAGGAGGCCCTGCATCATTTTACGGGTCAGCCGTTAGAGGCGTTGCCGCACTCTCGCGGTCAGGCTGACACCGGGTTTTGCCGGCGCGCGCCTGACATCGCTGGTATCCGTGGACAGCATCTGGCCAAACGAGCGCTGCTGATCGCCGCTGCCGGTTCGCACAATATGCTGATGGTTGGGCCACCAGGCACCGGCAAAACCCTGCTCGCCAATTCTCTGCCCGGGCTGTTGCCGAGGCTCAGTGAAGCCGATGCACTGCAGGCAGCGTCGATCTGTTCGGTGGCCGGTCAGCCCTTGACGCCGTCACAGTGGGCGCTACCGCCGTTCCGGGCGCCGCATCACAGTGCCAGCGGCGTAGCCATGGTGGGCGGTGGCCGTCACCTGACCCCCGGCGAGGTGACACTGGCCCATGTCGGGGTGCTGTTTCTGGACGAGCTGACCGAGTTCAAGCGCCATGTACTGGAGTGCCTGCGTGAACCCCTGGAATCGGGCAATGTTACCATCGCGCGGGCTGATTACCGGGTGGCCTTCCCGGCCCGATTTCAACTGATTGCGGCCATGAACCCGTGCCCGTGTGGGTACCATGGCGACAATCAGGAACAGTGTCGCTGTACGCCGGAGCGGATCGCACGTTATCTGGAGAAAATTTCCGGGCCCTTGCTGGACCGGATTGATCTGCATGTGGAGGTGCCGCGTCTGGATTATCGTGAGTTGATGGGGCGTGAGTTGATGGGGCGTGAACTGATGGGGCGCGAACTGAAGGGGCGTGAGTCGGCGGACGCGGTGCAGAGCAGTGCGGGTCTGCGCCGGCAGGTGATGGCGGCCAGAAAGCGGCAATTGACCAGAGCGGGTGTGTTGAACAGTCAGTTGACGGCAGCGCAGCTGGAGCGGGTGTGTGCCTTGAACAGGGACAGCGATGTGCTGTTGCAGCAGATCGTTGAGCGGTTGCGGCTGTCGGCGCGCGCCTGTCACCGTCTGATCAAGCTGGCGCGCACGATTGCGGATCTGGACGCGTGTGACGACATTGCCCCCCAGCATCTGGCGGAGGCTGCGAGCTACCGGGGCATCAGCGCTTTAAGTGTTCCTCCAGTGCCTTGACGGCTGCTTCCAGCTCTTCAATACGTTCCTCAGCGCGCTTCAGTGCGCGGGTCTGGGCGTCAAACTCTTCGCGCGTCAGCAGATCCATCTTCGCCAGCGACTGTTTCACCGCGCCCCTGACGGTCTCCCTGACTTCCTCCCCGGCAGCACTGACTTGCGGCAACACCCGGCTGATCTGTTCACTGAGTTCATCAATAATTGAGCGTTTGGTCATAGCGGGATCTCCTGAAAGCTTAACTTTACCAGATTTAAAGAGATTAAAGGGGGCGGAGGGATTTACGGCATGCCGTAAATCCCTCCGTCCCCTTTAACCGCCAGCAAACCGCGGGCGATTGTGGTGCGATCAAAAAATGCAGCGCACCAGTATGGTGCGGCATTTGTTTCATCTTACCGCCATACTGCGTACTCCCCACCGTTCAAATGCGTATCTAATTGAATTAAAAGTGGATATCCAATATGGCACGGGCCGTGCATAGTGAGTCTCAGGTGTATCTGCACTGAATAGGCGGCGCAGGTATTAACAAGTAAGGAGCGACATATGAAGTTAGTAACGGCGATTATCAAGCCTTTCAAGCTGGACGATGCCCGTGAGGCACTGTCCGAGATTGGCGTGCAGGGCATTACGGTGACCGAAGTTAAAGGGTTCGGCCGTCAGAAAGGTCACACCGAGCTGTACCGTGGCGCAGAATACGTGGTGGATTTCCTTCCCAAAGTGAAGATTGAAGTAGCCATCGGGGACGATCTGCTGGATCAGACACTCGAGGCCATCACCAAGGCAGCCAATACCGGCAAAATCGGTGACGGAAAAATCTTTGTTGCGGACCTGACTCAGGTAATCCGTATCCGAACTGGTGAAACTGGAGAAGCAGCTGTTTAAAAAGCTGACTAATGCTCTCAAGCGGAGGAAATAACGGTGGAAAACCAAATTTTTGAACTGCAGTACGCGATGGACACCTTCTACTTTCTGGTGTGCGGCGCACTGGTAATGTGGATGGCGGCCGGCTTCTCGATGTTGGAAGCAGGTCTGGTACGATCAAAGAACACAACTGAAATTCTGACCAAGAACGTTGCACTGTTCGCGGTCTCCTGCACCATGTATCTGGTATGCGGCTACGCCATCATGTACGGCGGCGGCTACTTCCTGTCTGGTATTGCCGGTGGTGAAACGCTGGTTGCTGACGCACTGGCATCCAAGGCTGAAGAAGGCTTTGATGGCGGTTCAGTCTACTCGGGCGCTTCTGACTTCTTCTTCCAGGTCGTGTTCGTGGCAACTGCCATGTCCATCGTCTCTGGTGCGGTTGCCGAGCGCATGAAGCTGTGGGCCTTCCTGGCTTTCGCTGTGGTCATGACCGGTTTCATCTACCCGATGGAAGGTGCATGGACATGGGGCGGCGCATCCGTCTTTGGCATGTACACGCTGGGCGACCTGGGCTTCTCTGACTTCGCTGGCTCCGGTATCGTACACATGGCAGGTGCTGCTGCAGCACTGGCTGGTGTAATCCTGCTGGGTGCCCGTAAAGGCAAGTACGCTGCTGACGGCACTGCCCGCGCTATTCCGGGTGCCAACCTGCCGCTGGCAACACTGGGTATGTTCATCCTGTGGATGGGCTGGTTCGGTTTCAACGGCGGTTCGGTTCTGAAGCTGGGTGACATTGCGAACGCGAATGCGGTAGCGATGGTGTTCCTGAACACTAACGCAGCAGCCTCCGGTGGTCTGATCGCAGCATTGATCACTGCACGCCTGCTGTTCGGCAAAGCCGATCTGACCATGGCACTGAACGGTGCACTGGCAGGTCTGGTAGCGATCACTGCTGAGCCTTCAACACCAACAGCACTTGAAGCCACTCTGTTCGGCGGCCTGGGCGGTATCCTGGTTGTGTTCAGCATCGTCTTTCTGGACAAGATCAAGATCGACGATCCGGTCGGTGCTATCTCAGTGCACGGTACCTGTGGTCTGCTGGGTCTGTTGCTGGTACCGATCACTAACGACGGTTCAAGCTTCTCCGGTCAGATCATTGGTGCCCTGACCATCTTCATCTGGGTATTCGTGACCAGCTTCATTGTCTGGATGGTACTGAAAGCAGTACTGGGTATCCGGGTCTCTGAAGAAGAGGAAGACCAGGGTGTGGATATCTCTGAGTGTGGCCTGGAAGCCTACCCGGAATTCACCAAGTAAGATCTCCCCGAGAGTACGCTCTCAACAAAAAAGCCGGACTCATTTGAGTCCGGCTTTTTTTGTCTGGAGAAAGTATGGGGACGGAGGGAATACTTTTTGTGCAGTTGATCAAAAAGTATTCCCTCCGTCCCCATACTTTCTAGAAGTCACCCCACTGAAGCTGCAACGCTGTCAGTGCAACGACCGGCGCCGTTTCAGTGCGCAATACACGAGGGCCGAGTCTGACGGTGGTAAAACCGGCAGCAATGGCAAGGGCTTTTTCAGTGTCGCTGGTGCCGCCTTCGGGGCCTACCAACAGACAAACAGCATCGGGCGCTGTGCCAGTAAAACCAGCTGTGCCGGTGTGGTCGAGCAGAAAGCCCTGACCGGCGGGAACGGCCGCAACCCAGTCCGCCAACGGAACCGGGCCATGAATGACCGGTACCTGTCTCTTATACACATCTGACGCTGCCGACGATCTACTCTGTGTAGAT
>OLID01000259.1_pt1 | contig 28408 bp, 20 predicted proteins | sample 1609361 | NCBI WGS metagenome assembly OLID01 (sample SAMN05416778, study PRJEB24817) | seawater metagenome | isolation source: Sea water | place: Canada:Atlantic | collected 2013-07
AGATTTCTGCCTGTCTCGTGGGCTCGGAGATGTGTATAAGAGACAGGTTACAACCTGAGCGGCCAGCCCGACGGCGATGAAAACTACGATATGCGCCTGTTGACCTCGGATGTGGCTGCCGTGATCCGCTCCTTTGGCCAGGACAGTGCCACCATCGTGGGCCACGACTGGGGCGGCATGGTAGCGTGGAATTTTGCCTTCAGTTATCCGCAAATGGTCGATCAACTGGTGGTGATGAACCTGCCCCACCCCAATGGCATGCTCCGAGAGCTGACCATCAACGAGCAGCAGCGCGCCAACAGTGGTTATGCGCAGCGCTTCCAGGAAGGCAGCCCGTCAGATCCGGACATCTTTTTCGGCGGACCGATGATGCCGCAGACCCTGGCCGGCTGGGTGCAAGATCCCGCCGCGCGGCAGCGTTATGTCGAAGCATTTGCCCAATCCGACTTCGACGCCATGCTCGCCTACTACAAACGCAACTACCCACCCCTGCCCGAATACTCAGAGACACCACCACCGGTCTCTTCCGCGGTGCCACAACTGAACGTGCCACTGCTGGTACTACATGGTCTTGAGGACACTGCGCTGCATTCCGACGGACTCAACAACACCTGGGACTGGAACGATGCCAGTACCACCATTGTTGCCGTGCCGGGCGCCGGGCATTTTGTGCAGCAGGATGCCGCTGACCAGGTGACGGAAACGCTACGCTGGTGGCTGGGAGCACAACGTTGATGCGACGATTCCTGCTGATGGTTGGCGCCGTGGCTGCGCTGCTAATTGGGTATGTGCTGTACCTGGCCAATGACGCCGGTGAGTTCCGCAGTCTGGCCAATCAGCCTTACGGCCAATGCCGACAGATCCCGGGCATGCCCGGCAGCGAAGACATTACCATTCATCCCGATGGGCGCTTCGCTTATATCTCCAGTGATGACCGTCGAGCAGTAATCAACGGCAATCCGACCCCCGGCGCCATCTTCCGATATGATCTGAACGCAGCGGCAGCCACGCCCGTCAATATGACCCCGGATGCCGACCTGCGTTTTCGCCCCCACGGCATTTCCCTGTATGTGGGCGCCGACGGGCGGAAGACGCTGTTTGTGGTGAATCATCCCGGTGAGTCGCTGTTTGGCGCGCCGGATGCTGAAGACAATGGCCCGCTGCACACCATCGAAGTGTTTGATGTGCAGGATAACGCTCTGGTACATCGTCAGACTCACGCGGATCCCGCGTTGGTCAGTCCCAATGATGTGGTGGCGGTTGATCATGAGCGTTTTTATGTGACCAACGATCATGGCTCAAGCCCGGGCACCATGCGTCAACTGGAGGACTACCTGCGCCTGCCCTGGGCCAATGTGGTGTATTTTGATGGCGGCTTGTTTGCGGAGGCGGCAGAGGGCCTGAGTTATGCCAACGGCATCAACGTTTCTGCCGATGGCACCGAACTGTATGTCGCAGAAGTCAGTCGCAAGCGTATTCGGGTTTATCAGCGCGATCCGGCCAGTGGCGCACTGACATTGCAACAGACGCTCGATGTCGGCTTTGGTGCCGACAACATAGAAATCGACCCGGCCACAGGCGACCTCTGGGTGGGCGGGCATCCGCGTCTGCTGACCTTTGTGCGCCATGCTGCAGATGCCGATATTAATTCACCATCACAGGTGGTCCGCGTACAGCCAGGCAACTTTGGCTACCAGGTCAGCACCGAATTTGTGGATACCGGTGAACTGATCTCCGGCGCCAGCGTCGGCGCCTGGCGCGACGGTCGATTGCTGATTGGCTCTGTTTTTGAAGATCACATTCTGGATTGTTCACGCTGAACTGCGGCCTGTCAGGGAACGGCGTTACTCTTCGTCTTCATCCAGTTTGTAGCGGAACACATGCTGGACATTCGGGAGTTCCACCGCGACGCCGTCCTGTATTCTCGGTTCGAATCTGAACTGGGCTATGGCTTGCATGGCACTGGTATCAAACATCCCGCGCGGCTGGGCATCAGTGACCTCAATGGAATCCGGATCTACCGTGCCCGCTGGCGTAATGGTGAATTTGACTTGTGCCCAGCCTTCGATTTTCCTGTTGAACGCTCTGATCGGATACACCGGTTCAACCTCATGTAGAGGTACGGTTTGTCCACCGACAATTTCGAGCGACAGATGTGTTGGTTGCGCGGCAGCCAGATGCGTGCCGACAATGCTGATCAGAGCGCTCGCCGAGACGAACAACATTAATACAAATGATTTATTAGGTTGGTAACTGGTTTTATGGTCAGACATTTTCATTATGTTGCCCTCCAGTACATGATGGTTCGCGCTTTTAGTGTATCACAGCGGTCTATCCGGTTACCTGGTGAACCGCGCCGGCTTTTTGCTGAACCGCGCCGGTTATTTACTGAACCGCGCCGACCCTGAGCGACTCAGGGCAGCAGCCACCCAGGTCATGGGCAGATGGCGCATGCAAAACACCAGCAGTTTGTAGTTCCAGCCCTGTATTGACACCAGGCGACCTTTGTCCAGGTCTTTGAATGACTGGTCGACCACCTGCTTGGCCGTCCAGGCGCGGGTAAAGCCTTTTGTTTTGTAAAACTTGTCCGGATCGATGCCCATGCGCGAATGGAAGTCGGTGATGGTAAAGCCCGGGCACAACGCCAGCGCCTTTAATCCGTCCCGGCGATAAGACAGGCCGACACTTTCGGTGAAGCTGCGCACAAACGCTTTGGTGGGCCCATACAGCGCGCTTTGTGCAGTCGGGATCCAGCTGGCAACCGAAGCGACATTGATAAGAATACCCTTGGCCTTGAGCAGGTTGGGCAGCGCCGCATGGGTCAGTTGCGTGGTGGCGGTGACATGCACATCCAGCAGCGCCTTTTGCTGCGCCCAGTCGACCTCAGCCAGGCGACCATCAACCGCATAACCGGCGTTATTGACCAGCGCATCCAGTGCCGGCATCGCAATGACCGTATCGACCAGTGTCTGCAGATCTTTCGGGTCGGACAGATCGCCCAGCTGCAGCTCAACGGTCACCGAATACTGTTTCACCAGGCGGTCAGCCAGTACGCTCAATTCCTTCTCACGCCGCCCGGTCAGCAACAGCTTGTAACCGCGCTGGGCAAATGCTTCGGCATAGGCGGCGCCGATACCGCTGGTGGCTCCGGTGATGACGGCGTAACGGTCTGACATAACTTACTCCCTGTATTAGGATTTTTAGTATATACCAATGCGCGCCCTAAGCTATAACAGCTTTTATATTTTCATTTGGACGAGAATATACTTTCATATGGACGGTCTGTTATTTTCATCTGGACGAACTATTACTTTCATTTGGACGAAGTTAAATCTATGATGAGGCAATATGTAGTCCCCCTAAAATCAACTGACGAATTGGCCCAATGGTGTATCCAAGGTTTTCAGAAACAAATTTGCGGATAGCATTGCAGGACACACCCGTTGTCCTGGTCCATGGCTCCCGCCAGTGCGGAAAAACAACACTTGTGCAGTCGGTTGGCAATGATCTGGGGTACCACTATATAAGTTTTGACGATGACAACCAGCTCCAGGCAGCCAGGGTCGATCCAGTCGGTTTTATTCAGAGTCTCCCCGACAAAGTAATCCTTGATGAGGTGCAGCGCACCCCTGAGCTGTTTCTGGCAATAAAAACCAGCGTTGACCAAAACCGTAAACCTGGAAGATTCCTGCTGACAGGGTCAGCGAATCTGCTACTTCTCCCGCAACTGGCGGACTCCCTGGCTGGTCGTATGGAAATCATACAGTTGCGCCCCCTTTCACAAAGTGAGATCGATGGCCATGCTCCGGATTTTCTGGCACAACTATTTAGTGCCGAGTTTGCCAGTACCGCGGGCCATACCCGGCTAGGCCCGACCCTCGCAGACATAATTTGCACAGGAGGGTACCCATCGGCTATTGCTCGAAACAACACCAGGCGGCGACGAAGCTGGTATCGCGATTTTATTACAACACTGATTCAGCGCGATGTGCAGGACATAGCCAACATTCGCAACCTGGATATCTTGCCAAGACTGCTTAGCCTGGCTGCTTCCCAGACAGGACGATTATTCGTAGCCAGTGAGTTGGCTGCTCCTTTCTCATTAAGCCGACCCACCATTCGGGACTACCTGACATTGCTTGAACAGCTATTCCTGACGGAACAAGTACGGCCCTGGCACACAAATCGAATCAGCCGACTCATTAAAACACCCAAGCTGCACATGACAGATACGGGGTTGGCTAGCGCCCTTCTTGGGGTCGATAGCCAAACGCTTTGGGAAGACAAGCCGCTAATGGGGCAACTACTGGAAACCTTCATTTTCCAGGAACTACGAAAGCACGCAGATTGGCATGATGCAGATCTTGAGTTTTATCATTTCCGCAACAAAGACAAAGTGGAAGTGGACATAATTATCGAGCAAGGAAGAAAATTCGTCGGCGTCGAGGTAAAAGCCGCCGCCACGGTAAAAAAGGATGATTTCAAAGGGCTGAACAAACTAAAAGAGGAGCTCGGCAAGAGTTTCATATCCGGCATCGTGCTGTATGACGGAGAACATGTCCTGCCCTTCGGGAGTAAGCTGTATGCTGTGCCTTTAAATTTATTAGTACCTGCAAGCGCAGTGACGTGACGCCTTAGTCCACCCAGTCGGCGCTGGCCAGTTTATCCATGTCCAGCGCAGCAGCCACCCAGAAATCAAAGGCGGCAAACACACACTGTTCGCGCGTCATGCCGACTTTCTCGAACGTGCGCGGCCGGGCGGCGTCAGTCATCAGCGTGAAATAGCAGGACCAGGCAAACTCGACGTCTACATCGTCGCGCAGATAAGGCGTCAGACGCTCACGCATGGCGCGCATGCTTTCGTGCAATGAGTCGATGTAGACCTTGTAAAGCGCCGGGTAACCCGTTTTAAGGTCCAGCCAGAAAGCCGTGGAGTATTGCGCATCATTCTGCACCCAGACCCTGATCCGGTAGCGCAGGATGTCCATCAGGTTGTTGGTGTCGTAAGCAGTAATGGGTTTGTGGGCACGGGCTTCCCAGCGCACCACCAGCTCATGCACCAATTCGTCCTTGGTGCGGAAATACTTGTAAAGCGTTTTGGTGCTCATACGCAGGCTGCTGGCCAGCCCGGTCATGGAGATGGAGCGGATGCCCAGCACCCGCGCCTTGCGGGCAAAAGCCTCGATGATTTTGGTGGCCACCTCGGCATGTTCGTCATCCCGGATGCGACTGCTCAGCTTCAGTTCTTGCGCGGTGCTGTTCATGTGTTTCCGTTTCCTGGCACGTTCACTCGCCGCTTTGACTCAGCCAGCCGCGTTACTGTGGAGGCAGAATCACCGCATCAGGACCCGCCTGATGCTCGGCGTTGGGATCTATAACAATACCATCAATGATACGTGAACGGCCAATCATGGCGGGCCCGGCGGTGGGTAATGGCGGCGCCTGATGTTGCCAGGACACGACCTCGGTGGCGACCTCACTGGCATCGGGCGTCACCACAAAGGCAGGCAGGGCATCAACACGCAAGGCATAGGAAATATGGGTCTTGCCTTCGTTTCTGCCAGCCGGGTGGAAGTCGGCATGTCGTTCAAGCGCATAGTAGACCGCCGGCAATTCTACCCAGGTCAGCGATTCGATGACCGGACCCCGGGCGTTGACCCAGCCTTCGTAGACCGGCAGCCAGGGCCGGTAGCCGCCCACATAACCGCGCAGCGTGCCGTCGTCTCGCATCTCCAGTCGAATTTGCGCCTGCAGCAATTCCAGGTCACGGGTGTAACCGGGATCGCGCAGCATCGCATGTACGGGTTGTGTGGACTCGATGACGCCATCGACGGTGCGCGCCGGAAACAGCGCCTCGTATTTGGCATGCGGCTGTATGCGGAAAGTGTAGTCGGCTGATATCTCACCATCACCGCCCTTCACCATATTGTCTTCACTCATGTAAAAGCCGACACTGACATTATTGTCATTGGCCGGATCGTCGCCCTCGCCCGCCACCACGATGACCATGGTCCAGGAGCCATTGCGCATGCCGTCGTTGAACTGCAGCGCGCCGCTGGACAGCCGCTCGGGGCCACGATAGGTCTTCCAGCAACCCAGGGCCTGATAGAAAGTATTGTCGATGCCCGGCTCGCCCGTGGGGCTGACAAAACCGGTGTCGTCGTTGCCGTCCAGGTTGAGCCCTTCGGCAATACTGCCGGTCATCGGGTACAGGCCAGGATCGGGATAGGACGTGGGGTTGGTGTAGATATTGGCCCGGTCCTTGCCCCGGAATGCCATCTGGTTCTGTCCGTGCACCGGGCTGCGGGTGGGGTTGGCAGGGTTGCGCAACCACTCGGCTTCTTCACGCGTGTAGCCAGCGCGCACCAGCACTTCCACCCAATCCAGCTCCGGATTGACGCCCTGCGGGCAGTCGGTGCCGGGGCCTTCAATGCTGTTTTCGCCCCCAAAATACATGGCCGGTTCGTTCCACTCGATGACGTAGCTGCGATGCCACTGGGCCTGGGCCGACGTCGACAGTCCGGCCACGAGGGCGGCACCAAGCAATGTGGCTAATTTGATTGAGGAGGGACGCTTGTTCATGATCATTCCTCCCTCAGGCCATGACGTCGGTGATGGGCCGCGCGGTGCGCATGGAGCCGGCACCGAACTCGCCGACGGGAGCGCCGGCCAATTGCATGGCAGTGAGCGACACACGGGTCACCGATTCGCCGGGGGCATGTATATGCTGGCCGGCCTTGTGTCGTCCGCCGGCGCCGCCCACCAGCATCATCGGGATGTTCTCCAGCGAATGGATCTTGGCGTAGCCGGTATCGCTGAGCGCAAACACCAGGCAGTTGTCGAGCAACGTGCCATCACCTTCTTTGATCGCATCCAGCTCGTTAAGAAACAGACCGAACCCGTCCATGACCTGGCTGGCCAGTTTGCTGGTCTCCAACTGGTAGCCCTGCTGGGCGTCGGTGGGCTCGTCGTGGGTGATCTGATGATAAATCTTGCTCTGGCCGGCGATGTAGGTTTCCGAGATGCCAGCGGTATGGATGAAGTTGAACACCCGCGATTGATCACAGGCCAGCCCCATGGCCAGCAGTCGCGCCAGCGCCTGGGTATTCTGATTGACCCGGTCAACCGACCCGGCCCGCTCAAGCTCGTCCGGAGCCCCCGGCACCACACAGGCCTCACGGGGCTCGGGGCGCTGCAACTGCACAGCCAGCTGATTCTCCATTTCGCGCAGAGAAGTGAAATATTGCTCCAGCTTGATCTGGTCGTCGTGGCCGACGCTGCGCATCAGGCTCTGACGCTGTTCGGTCACCGCCGACAGCACACTTTGCCTCAACATGACGGCCGGATCGGGCGCCCAGTTGTCGCTGTTGGGATCCTGAAAACCGTCACCAAACAGACGCTGGTACAGCGCCAGCGGCGATTGATCCGGTGACGCAAAGGTGGTGCCGGTGCGGGTGGAATAGCTGACCGGGCGCCGGGAAATGGAGGCGTCTATGTCCAGCACCTTGAAGCGCGTGGCACCGCCGATGGCATCGGCCACCCGCGTGTCCAGGGTCGCGCCTTCAAAGCGGCTGCTGGTGCCGGGCGCGATGCCCGACAGAATCGAGGCATGGCCACTCCAGTGCACCAGGTTGGGCCGGGTGTCGGGGATGGCACGGAAACCGGAGAACACCGAGACCTTGTGTTTCAGCGCCGCGATGGCCTGCAGCTCGGGGGTGATTTCGTAGTCGAAGCCGGTTGTGGACGGGACCCAGCGGGTGCCGCCGGCCGGCGTGTCTGTCAGGCCCAGGCCCCAGAAGTAGGTGCCAAAACGTGGCGGTATACGACTGCCGTCAGCGTAGGCGTTGCCGTTCTCATTCAGGAACACGTTCAACAGCGGCAGGCTCATATTGACGGCGGCGCCACCGAGGATGCCCCTGAGCAGTGTGCGACGGCCTAAGGTTTTTTTTGCCATTCTGGACTCCCCCTGTTCTGATTATTGGCCGGCATCGGCCAGTTCGGTGGCTGTCAGTGGCGCGCCCTCGGGCATCACCACGCTGAAAAAGTCGGGCGTCAGAGCCATTTGCCTGAACAGCTCGGGCACACGATAGCCGTTGCCGGCGAACTGCTCGATTTGTGCGTTGATGTAGGATCGCTCGGCGGCCCCCGGCATGCGTGCCACGCCGTAGGCGTAGACATTGCGCACCAGACAGGATGAGGTTCTGGGGTCGTTGTAGAGGAATTCACCCAGCCCCGGCGCGCCGACAAATTTTGCGCCAAACAGATCCGCACTGACGTCAATCAGCTGGCCGTTCTCGTAACGGCGCGGTTGCCCCAGCCCGTCGAAATGTTCCAGCGCCAGTCCGGGCGGGTCGCTGCGCTGATGACAGACAATACAACCCGGGTTGTTCATGTGATCCAGCAGGCGGTCGCGCGAAGTGCCTGCATCGCTGTCCACCACCGAAGAAAAATCGACATCTGCCGGCGGTTCAGGCGTGTGTTCACACAGGAATATCTCGTGCAGCTTGACACCACGCACGGTGGGTGACGAGGAACCTGGGTGGGCGTACAGCGACAGAAAACCAACCTGTGAGAAGATGCCGGCGCGCTGGGCTGACTCAGGGAAGGTATAAGGCGCCCACTCCTCGTCGGACACAAATGGCACCTGGTAGACGGCAGCCAGCGAGCGGTTGAGGAATGTGTCCCGCGTGGTGAATATTTCGCGATAGTCCCGTGCCTGGACCACCAGGTGATCCACCAGCGTACGAATCATCTGTTGCTCGGCGCTGTCAGCCACCAGTTGGTTGAATTTTGGGTAAATGGTGGCGTCCTTGATCATGCTGTCGAAACCGTCGATCTGCATCATGTCGACCAGGAACGCCTCAATGCCGTTCCCGAGACGCGGCGATGCGCCCAACCGGTCGACCTGCGCCTGCAAGCCCGCAGCAGTAAGAAGTGCACCGCTATTGGCGGCGGCCAGCAGCTCGGCATCAGGTGTTGAGTTCCACAACAAAAATGACAGGCGCGAGGCCCGCGAGTACGCGTCCAGACGCCACTCGCCGTTTTGTGCGGGATCGGGCTCGGCGCGCTCGAGTCGGAACAGAAAATCAGGCGCGCTCAGCAGGCTGCTGAGCGCCATCTGCATGCCGGTCTGGAAACTGCCGGCGCGCTGCGTCCCTGACTCTGCCATGACCAGCCGCGACTGCATTTCCTCGGCAGTTAGCGGCCGACGAAACAGCAACTCGCCATAGTGCGCCAGAAACTGCTGCGCGCAGTCCGCATCAAAAACGGCAGTGCCGGCTGCCGCGCAGGGCGTAGCCAACCTGCCATTAGTGGGCACCAGCACCTGACGGGCAATCTCCTGTGACAGGTTGAAATACTGTTCAAACCCGGCAGAGGTCAGCGACAGCGTGGCGCTGCCCAGTGCACGCAGACCGTTCTCGCGCAGCTCCGGCTCAAAGCGGGCGTCGATGTTGATATCACTGCCAAAAATGTCGGCGATGGATTGCCGGTATTGAGGCTCGGACAAACGGCGTACGGCAACCACGACTGCAGTAGCGGCGTCGGCCACGGGTACATTGGGGGTTGCTGCGCCCTGGGCGAAGGCCGGGACAGACAAAAGCGGACTCAGGGCCAGCCACAGAACAAGCAGACGGGTAGGTTTCATGACGGTGCGACCTGTATTCTCTGTTGTTTTTGAATTCTGTTGTTATTTGAATACCGATGGAAAATATTATTTTTTTATAATTTTCCACATGATCAGAGTCTACCCGTTACCCAGACGATGTCAATCATGAACAGAAAGACGCATAAAAAAATGCCCGCTGGCTTTCGCACAACGGGCATCTGTTTGTGGGTTTGTTTCAGATCAGGGCTTCAGAAGTAGTAACGCATACCGATTCTGAAGCGGGTGAGGTTGTCTTCCAGGTCATCGGCCGCGCCAAAGACATCATCGCTGGAAATACTAAAACCAATGGCCGTGGAAATGGCCATGTAGGGTCGGACAAACCATTTAATACCCGCCTGGGCTTCGACTACCGTTGCACTTTCATCATCGACCAGCTCGGACGTACCGGTTACCGTGCCGTCGTCGAAACTGAAATCCGCCACACCAACCGACGCCCCGACAAAGGGGACCATGTTTGACTCACGGTTAAAATTGTATTCTGTGAAACCACTGATGTCGAAGCGCTCTACGCCCCCCGCATCGGCACCCAGTACCCTGACGCCCAGCTCCCAGCCATCGCGGATGAAATAGCCGTACGAGGCGTCAATGTTGAAGTCAAGTTCGTCGATGTCCTGGAACTCAAGGGTGCCTGACAGAGCAAGCTCTTTGGTCCCCTGATCAAGCATGGGGTTACCGGTCTCTTGTGCATAAGTGGTGGAGGCTGCAGTTGCACCAATAAGTGCGATAGCCAACATAGATAATTGTTTCATTGTATTCTCCCATACAGATAAATTGAGAAAATTTTTCAATTTTCACGCTTCCATTTCGCAAAAGCAGTATGACACAAAAGAAGGAGTCATTTAAGAGGGCGACCGGAGGCATTTATAACAACCGGCCTTTATGGTGCCCTACGTCTCCTTTATCTCCTGTCGCACTCAAGCGTGATCATAGACAATAAAAAAATTATTCTATGTACCCTAGTACACATTAGCGAAAACCACTGGCACGATCGTTCATTATTTTTAGAAAGCCATCGACGCCTTTTGATGATCACTGCGCTACCGCTTTCAGTACCTCGCGCGTCAGATCCCACTGACTGAAGCCCTGCCGGCCGTAATCCAGACCCCGCCGGACAATCACCAGATCATGTGAAGGCACCACCACCGTGTACTGGCCGCGGTTGCCGGCCGTGGAGTAGGCGTCGGCGGGAATGTCATCGCGCCCTTCGGGTACCAGCCACCATTGCCCGCCGTATTGGCCGCCCCTGCCCACGGTAGCGGGCGCAGGCGTACGGGAGAACTCAACCCAGTCCTCGGAGATCAGCCGTTCGCCGTGCCACATGCCTTTGTTGAGATACAGCAGACCGAAGCGGGCCAAATCGCGCGCGTTGGTGTAAACCTGACTGCTGAGCACAAAGTCGCCAAAACGGTCGGTGCTGACCAGCGTGTTGCGCATGCCAATTTTGTCCAGCAGCGCCTTGCGCGGAAACTCGGCATACGTGGTCTCACCGCCCAGTGCGCGTTTGAGCGCGTACACACCCAGAATCGTGTCGTAGTTTTCGTAGTCCCAATAGGTGCCCGGCTCACGGATCAGGGCCCGGCCCAGCGCGCCGTTTACCGAGCTGGCCCCTGCCCAGTAAGACAGCCCGGAGCCTGTCGCATACTCCATGCCACCGTTGTCGATGGTTTCCAGGCCGCTGCTCATGTTCAGCACATGGCGCAGAGTAATCTCTCGCCTGGGGTCGGCCTCTGCTGCGCGCACCTGCGGCTGCCAATCCAGATTCAGGGGTGCATCCAGATCCAGCAGTCCATCGTCCACGGCCATGCCGATCAGTGCGGAGGCAATGCTTTTGGCGGTGGACCAGGTGCGAGTGCGCGTACCCATGTCGATGCCGGGTGCGTATCGCTCGTGAATAATCTGACCTTTGTAGACCACCACCAGGCTTAAGGTGTCCTGCTCTGGCGTCGGGCGATTGAACGCCCAATCCGAGGCCGCCTGCAGGGCATCGGCGTCTATGGTATCAGGCAAAGGCTGGGGCTCGACCTGGTCGCCGTCCGGCCAGGGAATCTGCGCGGCGTTGCCTGCCGGCATCGCCAACGTCAGCTCGGGCAGCTCGTCAATATCGGCCAGTGTTTGGTCAGGCGGCAGGATGATGCAGCCAATACCTTCGCGGAAAACCGCGCGCATCACCGGCACGCTGCCAGGCGCGCCCACCTCGACTGCACGTAGCTCGTGATTCACGCTGTAGTCGCCACCTTCTGCGGTGCCGATGGGATTACGCAGGAAGGCCAGCTCCTGATCAAAAACCTGCTCCAGTGTACGGTGGCTGGTAAACAGGCCGTTACACATGAACACCGCTTGCTGTCCGCGCTGCACCATGGCGCGCTGCGGCGCCCAGTAATCGTACTGTTCGCTCTGCTGGGCAAACAGGCCGGTCGAAAACGCGAGACTTAACAGTGTGACAGACAAAGCTTGTGTGTGCATGTTCGTTCTCCTCATAAGGCATCCTTGTTACAATACCGCAAACGCCGTACCTGGAGAACACCATGGCAATACCATTGCGTACCCAGGCGGTGGGCTGGTTTTCACTGTATGCACTGGTGGCGCTGCTGCCTCTGCTGCTGATGCTCGTCACTGTCATGCCTGCCAGGGGCGGACTGTTCTGGGAGAGCGGTATTGCTCTGGGATTCGGTGCGCTGGGCCTGCTGCTGGTGCAGTTTCTGCTGACGTCGCGACTGCGCCACCCCACGGCGCCGTTTGGCATCGACATCATCTACTACTTCCATCGTTATGCGGCCAGTGCACTGGTGTTATTGGTGCTGCTGCACCCGTTGTTTCTGCTCGCCGATGACCCCGCCCGGTGGCAACGATTGATGACCGCAGACTGGCCACTGCTCAGCGGCTGGCTGGCGCTGGTGATGCTGGCGCTGCTGATGGTGACCTCAGTGTGGCGACGCAGGCTGCAGCTGCGTTACAACCACTGGCGGATTCTGCATCTGCTGCTGGCCCTGGTTGCTGTCGCCCTGGTGATTGCGCATTTATCTGCCATCAGCTATTACAGCGCAACGCCACCACTAGCGCTCGCCTTGCTGCTGATGGTGTTGCTGTTATCCTCCCTGATCATCACCGTGCGTCTGATCCGGCCTTGGCGGCTGGCGGCCCGCTCCTGGCAACTGGCAGAGAACCGGGCCGAGCGTGGCGACAGTCGCACGCTGGTGCTGCGCCCCGTTGGCCATGAAGGTATGCAGTTCACGCCTGGTCAGTTTGCCTGGCTCAGCCTTGGACACTCGCCGTTTACCATGCAGGAACATCCATTCTCATTTGCCGGCGCAACAAAAGCGGATGGCAGCGTATGCTTTACCATCAAGGCGCTGGGCGATTTCACCTCGGTCCTGGAACGCTACCCGGCAGGCGCCCGGGCCTGCGTCGACGGACCTTACGGCATTTTTTCCTGCATGCATTATCCGCAGGCGCCCGGTTTTGTGTTTATCGCCGGCGGCATTGGCGTGGCACCGGTCATCAGCATGCTGGAAGGGCTGCTGCAGATTGACGACAAACGTCAGCACTTTCTGTTTGCAGCGCACAGTGAATTCGAACGGATTCCGCGACGCGAGGACATCACCACGCTGGCCGAGCAACTCAAACTGGTGACAGTGCCGGTACTTGAGTCACCGCCAGCACACTGGCAAGGGGAAAAAGGCTGGATCAACCAGGACATACTGGACCGTCACCTGCCCCATGACCGTGCCCGGTACCAGTACTTTATTTGCGGGCCACGCCCGATGATTGTAAACATGGAGAAATATCTGTGTGCACTGGGCGTGCCGCTGCGGCACATACACTCGGAACTGTTTGATATGGTGTGAGGTCAATCATGCGAGAGCGATGGGCAAGACTGCTGGCACTGGCCAGTTTGCCAGTGGTGCTGGTGCTGGCGCTCGGCTTCGGCTGGCAGCAACTGCAACGCGGCCAAAGCCTGGCCAGCGCGACCGATCCGGAACTGTGGCGCAGGTTGTACCCCGTGCACGTTGCCTCCTATATGCAAGGCCGGGAACACGACATCGATACAGAGCATGACCGCCTTGCCGAAAACCCGTTTCGTGCCCGTGCCTGGGCGGGACTGGCTTTTGAACTGGAATACAATGCGCCGCGGGCGCACTACTACGCCCAGATCGATCAGCGAAACAGCCTCCGCACGCAGGAGCGCAATCAACCGGCCGGTTGTATTCATTGTCATGCCGCCGAAGCGCCGGCGCTGGTCGCTGAACTGGGCTGGGACACACTCAATGCCATGTCCTTTAACGATATCAAGACGCGCGTGCATCACGGCAGTAGCTGCGCCGACTGTCACCAGCCCGGCAATATGGCCCTGACCATTACCCGCCCTGCCCTGCGCAATGCCTTGCAGTCACAGGGTATCGATCCTGACAATGCAGCACCTGAGCAAATGCGTGAGTATGTTTGCGCCCAATGCCATGTAGAATATTTTTTCAGTGGCGACGGTAATGAGCTGGTGTTTCCTTCGGAGAACGGTCTTACGCTGGACAATATCGAGGGTTTTTATGACGCGCTGGGATTCAGTGACTGGACCCACGCCCAAACCGGCGCCGACCTGGTCAAGATGCAACACCCTAACTATGAGCTGCACAGCCAGGGGCCGCACGCCGCAGCAGAGGTAACCTGCGTGGACTGTCACATGCCACGCGTGCCGTTTCAGGGTACCCAGATCACTGACCACTGGATACGGAGCCCCTTGCAGCAGGTACAACAGGCCTGCATGAACTGCCATCGTGGTGAGGCCGAACGGCTGGCACAAAGGACGCTGCGCATTCAGCAACATACTGACGACTTGCTGGCAGCCGACCGAGTCCGCACTCAGCGCGCTGATGGATGCCTTGATCGCCGTCCAGGCTGACAACCCCGACCACCCGGCCCTGGTGCCGGCACGCCAGGCACAGCGCGGGGCCCAGATGCGCTGGGACTTTGTTGATGCCGATGCCTCACGCGGCGTGCATGCACCCGCTGAGGTAGTGCGACTACTCAACGAGGCACAAACAATGGCCAATGCTGGCGCAGCAGCGCTGTCATCCCCTGGCATTTAAACGCCCAACTCGACTCGCCCCCACCCTGCTGATTCGATACTATCTGCTATAGTCATTCAATCGGCTGGGGCGGGGGTGTTTCATTGATCAGATACTGGCGCTACCTCATCACCGGCAGCGTGCTGCTCACGATGCTGTGTCAGTCGCTGGCCACAGCTGCCCAGAATGAACAACGGGCGCGGAGCTGGACCGAGCTGACAGCCTTCGAGACAGAAGTGGTCCATCACTTCCGGAACAGCAGCTCTGATCCCACTGCCGACGATCTGCTGGCCCTGTACCTGCTTGCCTCCGGTGATGTACGTGACCACGACCGTTTTGGCAGGCTGCGGGAACAGGTCTCCCGTTTCGTTTCCGACAACAGATCACTCCAGAACGTCACAGACCCGCGGCAGCGCGGTGATCAGCTGTTACGTAGTATGCATGCAACATTTCTGGGCAATGGCTACGAGGCTGACCAGAGCGCACTCAGCACGCTGCTGGATACCGGGGTTTACAACTGCATCAGCTCCGCCCTGCTCTACCTGGTGCTGGCCGCGCACTTCGACCTGCCAGCTTCCGGGGTCATCATGCCCAGCCACGCGTTTGTGCAATTGACGCTGGCCAACGGTGACACGGTCGAAGTGGAAACCACCTCCACTGACGGGTTTGATGTACTGCGCGATCCCGAGTTTTTTGCCGAGGAGGCCCAGGCCTGGTTTTCGGAACGACGCCTGGTCGTGGCCAGCTACGCCGACTATGAGCAACGCCGGGTGATCAGCGCGGCGGCACTGGGCTATGAAAACATGTGGAGCCAGCACATCAGCGAAGCCCGCATGCCCTACGCTGACCGGGTACGCATGGCGGAGCTCAAGGGCATGCTGCAGACTGACGAGCTGGCCGCCCAGCATAACCGCCTGATCTATTACTACCGCGAAGCCGATTCCCTGCAACAACCGGACCCGTCTCGCTACCGGTCGCTGATGTCCTTGCTCGACCCGTATCTGGCTCGCTGGCAGGCTGCGGCGCTGGCCGGTTTGCCCGATGCCGGGTCGGCAGAGACGCGGCTGCCGCTGCTGCTGCTGCAGGCTCATCGCAGCCAGTGGCTGGTGCAAAATGATCGCGTACAACAGGGGCTCGCGCTGGCCCGGCAGCTTATCGTCTCGACGCCAACTGCCCTGCGCGATAGTGACGCGATACGGGACACGGCATTTCAGGCCATGGCGTTGACGCTGCAGTCATTCCAGGCGCAGCAGCAGTTTGATCGCCTGGACGAGGTGCTGGACGGCCTGGACGCCTACTGCGCGCAATCGCCACGCTGCACCAGTGCCATCGAACAGCATTACGGTGCGCACGGCCAGCACTACTGGGATCAGGGTCAATGGGGGCGCGTCATTGCGCTTTACCATGAGTACCTGTCGCTGGGTTTTGCCACTGAGAACACCCCGGTGTTTTACGCGAATCTGGAAATGGCCTACCTGAACAGCTTCCAGCAGCGCTGGTATGACGAGGAGCGCGAGGAAGCCCTCACTCAGCTGGAAACCTGTGTTATTCGACTGCCACAGGCGACATCGTGTCAGCAACAATTGCAGACGACCCGTCAGTCGCTGCGGTGATGCGCCATTGCTGATCCCAGTCATCAATATCAAACAGGCCAGTGGTCGGGAATGCCGGCGGCCGCACCGTCTCAAAGCGGGGATCGTATTCAATACGCGTGGTATAACGAGGCTCGGTGGCCGACACTGATCCGGCCACCAGCGTGCCGCGGATAATCAGCTCACCCTGCGGACGCGAATTGAAACGCCTGACACTGAAGCGCTGGCGAGCAAACAGCGCCGCGTCAATGTGCAGATCGCCGGGTTCGGTCTGGGCCGGGCCGGCCACCTCTATGATGCCGTTGCTGATCAGGGTCAGAAAATGCTGCTGATCAATTGTGTCGGCCGGCGCGCTGGCATAGGTCAGATTCCCAACGATGCTCAGCCGGCGCGGCGCGAACACCGACACCACGCCACTGACCGTGCCGGACAGCTCAAGGACGGCATCCTCTTCGGCAACAATCAGCATGGCGTTACCCGGCGCCGGGCGAATAACGCCGGCCTGCGAATCGGACTGGGACCAGTCAACACCGCCGGCAGCCAGAAAGGTCAGACGCGTGTGCTCCCGGAAGCGGTGCACCTCTAGCGATGTTTCTGCCAGCGTGAACACCGTGGGTGTTGCCGCATCGGGCATGGCAATAGCGTCGGTACCGGTTTCTATGCCCTGTGCAAACATGCCCGAACTGCGCAGTCGCCGGCTGACACCCTGGTAGCCGGCGATTGATACCGGCCCGGCAAACACTGGCTGGCGGCGCCGATCGGTACTGAAGTTGACCGGCGTGTTGGCGTGGAAACGCCCGACCACGATATCACGGGCCAGCACCACGTTGGCATCCCAGTTATTGATGAACTTCGCATACCAGGAAAATGCCCGCTCCTGCACAATCGCTCGGGTTGAGAACACCTGTCCATCCTGCTGCTGCGACAGGGTCACTTCATAACGGGCGAGCTCCGTCAGACCGGGCGCGCTGATCGCCTGCACAGCAACGTCAAACCGGGATCCGTCCGGTAGCAAAAGCGTGTCACTGTCAGCCTGATTCAGCGCCGGACTGCGCGGATCAAGCAGTTGCGCCAGCGCCTGCTGCAAGCGCTGCTGTTCCTGCGAGGTGAGCGCCCGCGGCGAAAAAAGCGCCCGCGGCGAAAAAAGCGCCCGCGGCGAAAAAAGAGCCCGCTGCGGTGCAGGCGCCGGTGGCGCGGACGAGGGTGTTTCGGCCGTTGTCGTCATCACCCGATCACCGATGGGTTCAGCTGCAACCTCGACGTCGGTTACAGAATCGTCGATGCGGCTCGCTTCGGCGACCTCTGTTGGCACCGCCGCGGACTCCACAGGACCCGGGTCAGGATCCGAATCGCTGTCCGCGGGGGTTACAGGAGATGGTGATGGCTCAGAGGGTGCGGGTGCGGACTCAGAGGCAGGCGCAGTCATTGTCTGTGCGGGAATACTGGCTGACAGGTCGTCGCCCAGTGTCACACTCAGTGAACTGCTGCCCGGCGGCGTATCCTGCTGACTGCGGATCAAACTCCACCCTGCCGCCAATAGCAGCACATGAATGGCGGCCGACACCAGCACCGTCACCAGCAACGGCAGGTGGCGTGTTACCGCCTTAGCAGAGTCGGAACGGCCATTCACAATAAGCGCCTCTGACACAGCATAGAGCCGGAACCCTGAAACCGATTATACGCTTTTGGCTCCCTTCTGCATCTTGTCGGTATCGGTGAGCCGACTGAACGCCAGCTCCACGTTCGCCTCAGTCCGGCAGCGCCCAGGTCAACACGTGATCACCGATGTCGGTTTCCATAAAGTGATGGCCACCGGTCATCAGGGTCACATACTGTTTGCCATCAACCGCGTAAGTGATAGGCGTTGCCTGACCACCGGCCGGCAATATCGCCCGCCACACCGTCTCACCGGTCTCTATGTCAATGGCAATCAACAGGTTATCGGTGGTCGCCGAAATGAACACCAGCCCGCTGGCTGTTGCTACGGAGCCGCCATTGTTAGGCGTACCGATCACCAACGGCAACATGGACGGTATTCCAAACGGGCCGTTGCGACGCGCCTCGCCCAGCGGGCGATCCCACAGCGTGTCGCCGCTGGCCAGGTCAATGGCGCGGATGCCGCCGTACCGGGGCTGCTTGCACATCAGCCCGGTCAAGCCGACGCGCCAGCCGGCATTGACGTCGATGGCATAGGGTGACCCCGCCTGCGCCTTGAACCCGGATGGTGCTTCTTCGTCGTCATCGCTGGTGCGCTGACCGATGGGATAAACGCCCAGTTCCTGCGCCTCCTCGCGCGGTACCAGGCGATTACTGTTAGGCATGTCGTTGTAGTTGGCGATGAGTATGCCGCGCTGCTGATCGACGGTCACGCCACCCCAGTCGGACCCGCCGTTGTAACCGGGATACTGTATCCAGCGCGGGTCGACCGTTGGCGGTGTATAGGGCCCCGCATAACTGGAGCGACGATAGTCAATCCGGCACCACAGCTGATCCCATTGCATGAACCCCCACATGTCCCGCTCCCGAAGTTCAGGCATGGCCAGCGAATGGTAGAGCGAGCGTGGCTGAGTGGCCGACACGCGCCGCGCCTCCACACCGCCCTGAGGCACCGGGCGCTCCTCCACAGGGAACAGCGATTCGCCGGTGGCGGCCTCAATAATATAGATGTCGCCCTGCTTGCTGCTCAGCACCAGTGCCGGTACCGTGCCGCCGGGCACCGGAAAATCGACCTGCGTAGCCTGAGAGCCGAGGTCATAGTCCCAGACATCATAATGCACGGTCTGGAAATCCCAGACCACCTCACCGGTCTCGGCATCCAGTGCCACAAGCGCAGTAGAAAAGCGGTTCTCGACTTCGCTGCGATCAGCCCCGTAATAATCATTGGCCGAATTGCCCATTGGCAGATAGACCAGACCCAGCTCTTCATCGCCGGTGGCGATCGTCCACATATTGGGGGTGCCGCGCGTGTAGGTTTCGCCGGGCGGCGGCATACCCTCAAGATCCGGTTGCCCCATGTCCCAGGCCCAGGCCAGCTCCCCGGTGATGGCATCATAACCACGCACCACGCCGGAGGGTGCATCACGCATCTCGTTGTCCAGTACCTGGTGACCGGTGACTACCACGCCGCGAATGATCACCGGCGGTGAAGTGACAGACACCAGTCCCGGGACGGTTTCGCCCAGCCCCTCCAACAGATTCACCTCGCCGGGCGTGCCGTCAGCGGCCCCGAACTCCTCACAGGGCTCGCCGGTGTCGGCATCGACCGCCACCAGACGCGCATCCAGCGTGGCCGCGATAATGCGATTGGCACAGCTCTGCCCCACCGGCGCAAGGTCGTTGATCAGCTCCGGAAACTGCAGATCAGTCGGCTCAACACCGCTCGGCTCCAGCGTGAGCAGACGCACGTCGGGCTCAGGCTCGGGGGCCTGATAATAGGAAACCCCGCGGCACGCGGCACTGTAGGGAATGGCCTCAGTGGAAACGCCGGGGTCATGACGCCACAGCTCATTGCCGCTGCGGGCATCCACCGCGATCAGGATGGACATGGGCGTGCACAGGTACATGGTACCGTCCACGACCAGCGGTGTGGTTTCCGCTGCGTATTCGCCTTCACTGCCATCGCCCGGCTCGGGCAGATCGCCGGTTCTGTAGACCCACGCCAGCTCCAGTTCGTCGACATTGTCGGGCGTGATCTGGGTAAGCGGCGAATGCCGGCGGGCATGATAGTTGCCGCCGTAGGCTGGCCAGTCTTCGTCCACCTCGGCCATGGGCGCGGCGCTGGGGTCCGGCTGGCGATTGCCGGTGGTGCTGTTGTAGGGTTGGGTGCGCAGCTCGCTGTCGACGTCTGCCAGGGGAGGTGAATGGGACGGATAAGGGTCAAGGCCTGCATCCATGACCAGCACCAGACTGGTCACCGCTGCAGTCAGTGCCAGCGCCAACGGCACGGCCAGCCATTTGTAGCGTATCTGCGGCAGTCTGCTGCCGGCAATCAGGACACCGAGCAGCAGCACCAGTAGGGGCAACAGCCGTGGCAACAGCGCCCAGGGCTGCAGCCCCACTTCCCAAATCGCCCAGATCAGACTCATCGCGCAGCAAATCAGATACAACCAGAGCCCCCAGCGCGACTGTCTCAGCAACTGGACACCGGCAAGCAGCACCAGGGTACCGGCAACAAAGTAGTACCAGGAGCCGCCGACCGTCATCAGCCAGAGCCCCCCGGGCACCAGCGGCAACGCAAAAATGATGAGGATGGCGCCCATGACTGACGCAATAACACTACGGGGAGAAGAAGTGCGGCGATACGGGGTGCGAGAGTGGCGTGTGTGGACATTTTCCGTTTCCATGGGGTCCTCCAGCGTCCTGGCTGTTGGTCCTGATGCGAAACCGGGTTGGCACACTCATCTGAGGCACTGGATCCAACCACGGTGCGATATTTCGCACAACAGGAGACCTGTGAATTCGACGATCAGACGCAATCAGGTTATCGGGCCTGACGCTGGTTGTCCAGAATCAACAGGCGAAAACCTGGCCAGAACGCGACCAGAACAGACTGCCGATGCAGGTCCGTAATTGTAAATGGTAACAATTATCACTATTATTGCCGCTTTATTGACAGGAACGGATGGCATGACCGTATTTTATTGGCAACACATCGATCCGTGGTGGGCTGCCGCGGCCATGGCGCTGATGCTTGTGGGCATCGGTCTGATCTATCGCGCCTGGCGCTGGCAAAAGCACAGCGGACTGTGGCCCGGCTGGTTGCTGCTTGCGCTGTCTCTGACGGGCTGGACAGTGGCCGGCGGCCTCTGGATTGGCCTGCCCACGGGTATCAGCGTGCTGATGCTGCTTGTCATCATCTGGATTGCCTGGCAGGGACAATGGCCAACGCAAGCCACTGCGGTGAACGGTGATACGGCGCTGGCAAACAGGAAAGGCGCTGCGTCCGACCGGCGAGCTGTGTGCCTGCGCCTGCTGACAGCGTTCCCGCTGGCGGCCGTATTCGCCCTGACCGTCACCCTGGTGCTGGCGCAGGCCGTTGCCGCGGGCGCCGACCGTGTCTTCACCGAGCGGCTGGCAGTCACCCTGATATGGGCAGCCTGCGCCGTCTGGGCGTGCACCGCCACTCGCCCTCAACAACCAGCGATCGTGATGGCGGCCGCAAGCGCCGCTGCAGTCCTGATTTTGCTGCTGATGCGCTGAGTCCTTGCTACCGACCGGAGATACCATGGCTGTTCTTTCCAAACCCGATGCCAAACCCGATGCCCGCTTTTTCCGCCAGATGTTGTCGGGCCACTCCTTGCTGGGCCTTACCGCTGCTTTCCTGATGTATGTGATTTGTGTCAGCGGCACGCTGGCCGTGTTCTACAAGGAATTCTGGCGCTGGGAGCAGGCGACCGCCACGGTGGAAACCATGGAGGTCAATGGCAATCGCATTGAACGGGCGGTGCAAAATGCACTGGATGAACTGGGCACTACACCTGACTCCATTGGCATTGATATGCCCACCTCGGACTGGCCACGCATGGCCATTTCCTATGGCGATCAGCGCCGCCATGTGGCGCTGGATGGTTCGCTAGAAGGCGATGTGCAGCGCCCGTGGATGTCCTTCCTGGCGCGACTGCATTTCGCCCTCAACCTGCCCCTGGAACTGGGTGTGGTTATCGTTGGCATTTTCGGCGTGCTGCTGACAGCTCTGGTAGTGTCGGGATTCCTGGCCCATCCGGGCATTCTGCGCGATGCTTTTGCGTGGCGCTTGCATCGCTCGCGGCAACTGCAACAAACCGATCTGCACAATCGCCTGAGTGTTTGGGCAGCACCCTTTCACCTGCTGATTGCCATCACCGGCGCCATCCTGGGACTGGCCGGCGCCATCAGCCTGGTGTCGGCCTTGCTGCTGCCTGCGGATGAATCGGCACCCGCCGCAGCGGAAGAGCCTGCCTCCCTGCAGCGATCGGAGGCACAGCCACTGCCCGATTTCGATGCGATCTGGGCAAACTTTACCACACGGTTTCCCGACGATGGTGTGTTCTACCTGACCCTCACCGATCCGATGACAGCCTCACAACGGGTGGAACTGAGTGCCATCAAACCCGATCGCCTGTACTGGTCACAGGGTTATCAGTACGCAGCTGATGGCAGCTTCCTGGGCGCGGTGGGCGGCGCGCAGGCCAGCGTGGGCGGACAAATGCAGTCTTCCCTGTACCGGTTGCATTTTGGTCATTTCGGCGGCATGCCGGTGAAGATTCTGTTTCTGCTGCTGGGTGCAACCACCTGTGTGGTCACCGCCACCGGCGTCAATATCTGGTTGGCCAAGCGGCGACAGCGCAAATTGCCGGCCGACACCATCGACCGGCTCTGGCAGGTCAGTCTGTGGGGCACCCTGGCGCTGATCCCGTTTTCGGCTGCGCTGTCGCTTGCCATGGCAATACCGCCGGTACCGGTGTTCTGGGCAGGGATGTTGTTGATGGCGCTGGTGGCCTGGAAATCAGGCACGCCAGCGCAATGGGCGGCATACCTGAAGCTGGCTTCGGCACTGGCTACATTTGCAGTACCACTGGTGCACAGTGTGCGCTTCGGCAGCGCTGCCTGGCAGGGCGGCGGTCTGGTGATCAATCTGTTGTGGCTGGCCCTGGCCTTGGCGTGGTCTCTGTTTTACCTGTTGACCGTCGACCGTAACATCCCCCGCCTCAGCGCGGGGGATGTCGCCGGGCATTAACGAAACCTGTAACGCAGGGTTGCGGTGATATTGCGCGGCTGACCGTATTCCAGCTGGCTGTAGAAACCGATCTGACTGTAGTAGGTTTCGTCCAGCAGGTTGTCAACGTTCAGCTGCGCGGACAGATCAGCGGTAATGTCGTAGCGGGCCATCAGGCTGACCAGACTGAATGCCTCCTGCTCCAGACGCTCGCTGACACCCAGCACCGGATTGGTGGCATTTATGTACTCACGGCCCTGCCAGTTGATACCACCGGCCAGTGTGAGCCTGTCCAGCGCGCCGGAGAACCGATAGCTGCTGTACAGCTTCAGCAACTCGCGCGGGTTGTCGGTGTTGACCTCAGTGCCCGACGCATCTTCCACGTCAAAGCTGGTGTAACTGAAGCTGACATCCCAGCCTGGGGTCAGCTGCCCCACAAACTCGAGCTCATACCCGGTGCTGTTGGCACCCTCTGCGGCAATATATGCCTGGCTGTTGTCTGAGCCCGGCACAATAAAATTGCCGTCAGGCTGTCCCAGGTCGTCCTGCACAATATCAAACACGGCCACGGTGGTTTGTAATGCGCCATCAAAGAACAGACTTTTCAGGCCCAGTTCCCTGCTTTCGCCGGTGATCGGATCGAGAAAATCGGCGTTACGGTCCTGCAGGTTCTGGGGTTGGAAGATCTCGGTGTAACTTGTGTAGACGGTATGCTGGTCATTAAGTTCATACAGCGCACCCACGTAGGGGATAACCACGCCCGTGTCACCAAAGGTACGGGAGGCGCCGTAGGCCTGACCCCGCTGCTCCCAGTCGGCCACCCTGCCGCCAGCAACCACCTTGAATTGATCGGTCAACGACAACCGCGTGGCCGCGAATACACCAAATTGTTCGGTGGTCAGGTCGATGTCTAGGTTGCGGGCGCCCCAGGTAGGCTGCGCGTAGCTACCATCCCATAGATTGAAGTTGCCCACCGGCGCTACATTGCTGCGCGAGCGGGAGTAGGCAACGTTGTCTTCCTGGTGATCAACAACACCAAATGTCACCTCATGGGTCCGTCCCAGCAACCGGTAACTGCCACTGAGATTCAGGCTGATGCTGGTCTGTTCACGATCGGTATCGGCGTTACGCGGGGAGATATTCATACCCAGACCGGTTTCGCGATCCGGCGCGCCGGACAGGTATAGCAACTTCTGGGTTGAAGCGTTGATGTTATTGGTCAGACTCAGCTTGGCGTTCCAGCCATTGGCGAAGTCATGAATCAGATCCGCGTAGTAGTTCTCCACCTCTGATGACCAGGTCGTCCAGTCGGCGCCGATGGTCTTGCTGCGCGACCAGTCGGTACGCGAGCCATCGGCATGCCAAGTGGGCAGCCCGCCCCAAGTGGAGGCTGTGGGTTCGTTGTCCTGATAGGTAGCGCCGACCCGCAGCAGGGTCTGTTCGGTCACATCCATATCGACAACGCCGTACAAGACGGTTTTGGTGTCGCCGGCCAGATCGCGAAACGAGTCACCGTCCTCATAGTGGGCGACCAGGCGTCCTCTGACGCTGCCACTGCTATTTAGCGCTGTGCCGACATCGGCGGTGACATCATAGGTGTTCCAGCGCCCGGCCGATACACTCAGGGTGCTGGTCAGCTCGCGGCTGTCGGCATGTTTGCGTACCAGATTGATGGACGCCGATGGGTTGCCTGCACCTGTCAGCAATCCGGTGGCGCCGCGGACCACTTCCACGCGCTCATACAGACTGGTATCGGATTGGGTTTCGCCGGCGTTGTTGCCAGGCTGCCAATAGATCGGCACGCCGTCGATCTGATAGTTATTAATGGAAAAGCCCCGGGCCGAATAGGTGGAGCGGGAACTGTCCTGCGCTCGGGCCGACACACCTGCCGCATTGTCGACGACGTCGGTCAGCGATCCCAGATTCTGATCGGTAATACGCTCTGCAGTCATCACGCTGACCGATTGCGGGGTTTCATATAATGTCAGCCCCAGCCCGGTGGCCGAGTCCAGGCGATCGTTGGTGGTGAAGCGGCTGGTGACGACGATTTCTTCGACACTGTCATCAGCGCCCGACTGGGCATGCACAGTCGAACCCAGGCTCAAGGCCAGTACCGATGCCAAGGTATTGATGATGGGGAAGCCGCCAGCAAGGCGTGCTCGGGTGGAGGTAGGTGTAAGCATAGGTCTTTTCCTTGTTAAATTCGCCGCTGATGCTAGCGCGAATCATTATCATTTACAAGGAGAGCCCTGAACGAAACACCATGACTTTGTCCCGAGTGAAAACGGTGCCCCAAAAAAAAGCCGGAGCGCAGGGCTCCGGCTTTTACTGTTCTTTTCTGTTACAGCTCCGGTCGTAGGAAGCTACTTCCACCCCAACAGCTTGAACCGGTGCGCTCTTCCGGATTGCTGCACAGGCTGGTTGGTGTATCGGGACGGCGGTCAATGACCCGCTTGCTGCCATCACCAAGCTTTTCGATATCGAAGGCGTCATACAGCTCGCCTGTTGCGGTCCTGGCCTGGTAGACAATACGATCTTCCTGGAATTCCATGACCTGGAACAACTGTACATCCTCACCCACACGATCCATGGCATCGTGATTGTGCTCAGCCAGCATGTACATTTTCGGGCCCGACACAGAAACCACGTACATCGGTCCGGCGCCGTTCATCTGACCAGAGGCGCCAGTCGCCACGTTTTCGCCACGCCCATAGGAGTGATCGTGACCCTGCAACACCAGATCGACGTTGAACTCGTCAAACACCGGCTGCCAGTGCTCACGTAAAGGCTGATTATCACGACCCAGCGACACAGAGAACATCGGATGATGGTAGCTGACCACTGTCCAGCGATTGGGGTTGTTGCTGAGCACGTCACGCAACCAGTCGGCCTGCAATGTCAGCATCGTCTGGTCCTGCAATGCCTGCTGTGAATCCAGACCGATATAACGCACACCCTGATAGTCCATGTAATAGACTGTATTTTTCAGGGGATCCGGTCCGTTATCCGGGAAACGGAAATGCACGGGCCATTGCGGCACCAGAATCCGTGGGCCGTTTTCCTGGCGGAGGTGTTCATGGTTGCCGGCTACCGCAACATTGACCAGCATGCTGTTAATGAAGCTGCCGGCGTCGAACCATTCGCCCCATTCGTCATCGTGGTTATCTTCGGCGCCCGAATTGACCAGGTCACCGGCATGTACCATGACCTGTGCGCGCGGCGCGGTGCTGTAGGCTTCCCGGATCACCCGCGAGAAGTGTGACTTAACGGCATTCTGCGCGTCACCAAAATAGATGGCCGAGTGCGGCGAAAAATCGTCTTTGGCGGTGCGGAACTGAAACCACTCACTCCAGGTGTTGTCCCCGCGTACCCGGTAGGCATATAGCGTGTCGGGCTCCAGGTCAGTGAACGTCACATGGTGGTGATGGGCCAGGCCATTGTGGGCATCCAGCTTTTGCGTTTCGCCTGTCACGTTTTTGGCGTTCAAGTGCAGGCCGGGCGACCCGGTGGCTTCGGCAAGCTGGGCGTAGGCCTGATCGACCGAGCCACGTGTCCGCCAGTTGACCGTTTGCGCGTGTGCGGGGTCGACGGTGGCCGTCAGCACAATGCGATCAGGAAAAGCAGTGGCGTGATAGGGCGAGGCTTCTCCCTCAGGCACCAGCGTATTCTGGGCAATGGCCGGCATTGTCGCCAGACCGCCCGCTGCCCATAACGCCATTACCACAACTGTGAACAAATGACGCCGGGGCCTGCCGTGCAAAATTGAGTCTGTCATGAGATTTATTCCAGCAAATTTTTTTGTCGAGAAATCAACGTTGCCGCGCCGGGAAAATTCCCCGGCGCGGCTCAGCGATTAGAAGTTCAGACGCAGACCAACCATGTAGCGCGGCCCGAATTCCTCATACTCGGATACCCGGATTCGATCGCCTTCATAACGAATACCTGGCTCGCTCAGCAGGTTGTTTGCTTCCAGGTAGACATTGGCGTTGTCATTGAAGCTATAGCCGACCTTGAAATCCAGCCGGCCGACTTCATCCCAGAAGCCGTCGCCGAGCACATCGCCGTTGCCGATGCTGTCAATCCACTTGGTGCGGTACTGCCAGCTGAGTCGGGTCGACAGGCCATACTGTTCGTAGGACAGCGCCAGGTTGTAGACTGTATCGGAAGAACCAGGCAAGGAAATTTTGCGACCGTCTGGCGTTTCGCTTTCCGAATCGTTGAGCGTCAGGTTGCCGCGCAATCCGAAGCCGTTGGCCCATTCGGGCAGGTTCAGGCGGTCGGCAAAGGGCTCCAGGGTCTGTGAGAATGCCACTTCGAAACCTGCCAGATAACCACTACCACCGTTGTCGGTCGTGGTATAGGTATAACCGGAGCGATCGATGCCCGGCTGGTTTAACACATCCCTGCCGAAGCGCGGGCGCTGGATAGTGAACAGCACATCATCCAGTGCCTTGTAGTAGGCACCCACGGAGAAGAAGCCGCCGTCAGCCATATACCATTCAAGGTAGGCGTCACCGCCGATGGCCTTTTCCGGGCCGGCGAAGGGATTGCCGCCGCTGATGGTTTCGTTCTCGTCAGAGACGCTGAAGTTCGGGCGCAGGATTGTGAAGTCTGGTCGTGCGGCGCCGCTATTGGCCGACATACGCAGTTTTAACTCATCATTGATGTCCCAGTTCAGGTGCACGCTCGGGAAAAACTGCAGATTGTCACCACCCACTTTGGCCGCTTCATAATTACCACCGACGTTGACCAGAGCGCTACCGGTATTATCAACCTGCTCGACGCGTGCGCCAGCCAGGATGTTACCCCAGTTGAAATAGGTGGTCGCCATGGCGTAACCAGCTAGCACACTTTCGGTGACCTCATAATCATTGCTCGCCGATGTATCGGTCAGAATCTCGGACAAGCCCTGACTCGCAAGGCTGCTCCACAGATTGCGTATACCGCTGTCCGAGAAATACTGGAATGTATAACCAAGCGGTAACTCTCCCTTGTACGGGTCGTTGATGGCAAAATCATCGGTCGATGGGGCAGCAACACCCGCAGCGGAAAGTGCGGAAGCAGAAATTTCCTGGGTCTGTCGTGTGTCTTTTTTGGACCGGTCGTCATACTGGAAACCAAACTGGAATTCAGTCTGACGGCCGAACAGGGTCAAGTCCCGGGTAAGGTCCAGACGGGCGCTGTAGGACTCGCTGTCCTGCAGCCGATCATTGTTGCGCAGACGGACAAATTCGTAATCCTGGGGATCAATTGAACGCTTGATGGCGCCCTTTGACAGTGAGCCATCCGGATTGACGACCGTTTCGAAAAGACGGATTCCGTGATTGGCACGATCGGTGAAGTCATAGACCACGGTCGGACGACTGTCTCTTATACACATCTGACGCTGCCGACG
>OLID01000260.1_pt1 | contig 28364 bp, 22 predicted proteins | sample 1609361 | NCBI WGS metagenome assembly OLID01 (sample SAMN05416778, study PRJEB24817) | seawater metagenome | isolation source: Sea water | place: Canada:Atlantic | collected 2013-07
TTTCTGCCTGTCTCGTGGGCTCGGAGATGTGTATAAGAGACAGGCATTTCGCCCTTAAAGCGCACCAGCACTGATTCGGGCATGTCCAGCGGCATCACGCCGGTGGCTGCTGCGAACGCTACCAGGCCGGAGCCGGCCGGGAAGGAAATGCCCAGCGGGAAGCGGGTGTGTGAATCACCGCCGGTGCCTACGGTGTCAGGCAGCAGCATGCGGTTCAGCCAGCTGTGGATGATGCCGTCACCCGGACGCAGGGCAACGCCGCCGCGAGTCTGGATAAAGTCGGGCAGGGTGTGCTGGGTGTCGATGTCGACGGGCTTGGGGTAAGCGGCCGTGTGACAGAAGGACTGCATCACCAGGTCGGCAGAAAAACCCAGGCAGGCCAGGTCTTTCAGCTCGTCACGGGTCATCGGGCCAGTGGTGTCCTGAGAGCCAACGGTGGTCATCTTTGGTTCGCAGTAGCTGCCCGGGCGCACGCCCTTGACGCCACAGGCCTTGCCCACCATCTTCTGCGCCAGGGTGAAACCCTTGTCGCTGTCGGCAACCTGGAACGGAATACGGAATACTGTTGAATGTGGCAGGCCCAGCGAGGCGCGGGCCTTGTCGGTCAGGCCACGGCCGATGATCAGCGGAATACGGCCGCCGGCGCGCACTTCGTCCAGCAGTACGTCGGTTTTAAGATCGAAATCACAGACCACTTCGTCGCTGCCGTGTTTCAGCACTTTTCCTTCGTAGGGGTAGATGTCGATGACATCGCCGGTGTTCATGTTTTCCACATCACATTCGATGGGCAGGGCGCCGGCGTCTTCCATGGTGTTAAAAAAGATGGGTGCGATCTTGCCGCCGATACAGATGCCGCCATCGCGCTTGTTGGGAATATGCGGGATATCGTTGCCGATGTTCCACAGCACCGAGTTGGTGGCGGATTTGCGCGACGAACCGGTACCCATGACATCACCGACCAGGGCCACCGGGTGGCCTTTTTTCTTTAGCTCGGCAATCTGCTCGGCAGCGTTGGTGACGCCTTCACGTGGCATCTTGTACATGGCCAGTGCGTGCAGTGGGATGTCAGGACGCGACCAGGCATCGGGGGCCGGTGACAGATCGTCGGTGTTGGTTTCGCCGGGTACCTTGTACACGGTGGCGGTCAGCTTCTTTGGCACTTCCGGTTTGTTCAGGAACCACTCTGCGTCGGCCCAGGACTGCATCAATGCCTTGGCGTTGGCGTTGCCGACTTTGACTTTTTCTTCCACATCATGGAAGGCATCAAACATCAGCAGGGTGTGCTTGAGTTCCTCAGCGGCAGCCTCACCCAGCTCTGCATCATCCAGCAGGTCTACCAGGGTGGTGATGTTGTAACCGCCGAGCATGGTGCCCAGCAGTTTGACGGCGTGCTTTTTATCGATCAGGGGGGAGGTCACTTCACCTTTGGCCACGGCAGACAGGAAGCCGGCCTTAACGTAGGCGGCCTCATCAACGCCAGCAGGGACGCGGTTGGTGATCAGATCCAGGATGAACTCTTCCTCGCCTGCTGGCGGGTTTTTAAGCAGTTCGACCAGCTCCGCAACCTGCGCTGCGTCCAGTGGTTTGGGCACTATGCCCATTTCAGCGCGTTCGGCCACGTGTTTGCGGTATGCTTCTAACACAGTTGTCCCCTTCAGTTAATAAAAAGTCCGGTAATAATGAATCGATTCGATAAGCGGTGAAAAATGGGAGCTGATTTTAGTGTAAAATGGCAAAAATTTCCAGTTGTACGTCCATGACGCGCAACCAGACCGGGACAACTTATGACTCAGGCACCGGTGAAAACGCCGTGCATAGGCATATGCTCGACAACCTCGGTGGGTGATCCCATCTGCCGCGGTTGCAAGCGCTTTGCATTTGAAGTGATCGACTGGAACGCCTACACGGAGGCTGAGAAGCGGGCGGTACTGATGCGTATCGAAGCGCTGGTGCAGCCCATTGTTGAGGATCGCTTTGTCATTCGCTCTGCGCAGTTGCTGGCGGCCGCCCTCAAGCGCCACGCTGTGCCCTGTAATCCGGATATGTCGCCGGCCAGCTGGTTACACAGTCTGCTGAAAAAACGCCACCGCCAGATTCAGGATCTGGCGGGCTATGGCGTCGAGATCCGCGATGCATGGCGTCATCTGTCGCTGCCTGAACTGGCCGAGGACATGGACGTGCAGTTATTGCGTCTGTGCGAGGCGCACCGGGTCCGCTATTTTCCGGAGTTGTTGTCCTGAGCGTTTTGTGACGGCGGTGGCTGCCAGTGACGGTATCGGTCAGGCCTTGGCAGTTTTGGCTGGTTTTACGGAAATGGCCGGTTGCGGGTGCGCCAGCGGTTTGAGCTCATAACCCTCGGGGCTGAACTCCAGTACCCAGGCCTTCTGATCCCAGCTCCCCAACACGATACGCACGGCCTCGTCGCTCCCATTGATGGCATCATGCAGGCGGATGGTATGGATACCGGGGCGATGTGTGTGGCCATGAATCAGAATATTAACCTTGAGCGTTTCCAAAAGATTGATAACCTCCTGGTGGGTGACGTCCATGATATCCGAGGCTTTCTGACTGTTGGCATCCTGGCTTTTCTGGCGCATCTGCTGGGCTACCATGTGCCGCTCCAGCAAGGGCCGGTCAAGAAACGCCTGTTGCCACGCCGGATCCCGCATCTGCCTGCGGAAGGCCATATAGGCCGTATCGCGGGTGCACAGGCTGTCACCATGGGCCAGTGCCACACGCTGGCCATAACACTCAACAACGGTCGGGTCAGGCAACAGCGTGGCACCGCACCGGGCGGCATAATCATCGCCTATCAGGAAATCACGGTTGCCGTGCATCAGGTACACACGGGTCCCGGCCCGGCTTAACGACATCAGCGCGCTGGCCACAGCGTCAGCGATATCGCTCTGGTCGTCATCACCCACCCAGGCCTCGAACAGATCCCCCAGTATGTAGAGCGCATCGGCACCCGACGCCCGATCGTGCAACACTGCGAGCAGACTTTGCAGAATATCCGGGGTGTCCGTGTCCAGGTGCAGATCGGAGATGAACAGGGTTTTGTTCGGCTTGTCACTCATATTGGCCACTTTTGCTCGTCGCTCATTCTCAGAGAGTGTCCGGGTAAGTCACTTCCGTGGATTTGATGACAACTTCATCCAATGGTACATCCTGATGGCCACCAACATAACCGGTTTTGCACTGTTTTATGCGATTGACCACATCCATGCCGTCGGTCACCTTGCCGAATACCGCATATCCCCAGCCTTGCGGGGTCTTGTTTTTGTGGTTCAGAAAGCCATTGTCGCTGACATTGATGAAGAACTGAGACGTGGCTGAATGCGGATCCGAGGTGCGTGCCATGGCCAGTGTGCCGACGTCATTGGTCAGGCCGTTGTCAGCTTCATTCTGGATGGGTTCGCCGTTGTCTTTCTGTTCCATGCCGGAGCTGAAGCCGCCGCCCTGGACCATGAAATTGTCGATCACCCGGTGAAAAATCGTGCCGTCGTAGAAGCCGCTGCGGGCATAAGCCAGAAAATTTGCCGCTGACAGGGGCGCATTGTCAAAATCAAGCTCAATCTGGATATCACCGTAGTTGGTTTTAAAAACTATCATAATGCACTGTGCTCTCTGTACGCTGGTTTAGTACTTGGGTTTAGTACTCTGGTTTATTGTAGATGAACGGGTTAGTTGTAGATGATGGTGGTCACTAAACGTTATAATAGTGGCTTTAAGCCTTCCGAGAAAGCAGAATTGCCACTATGACAGATGCCAGCAACACCGATCACGCTGAAACGCCCGCCAACGCTGACAGGATCGACCACAAGGGTCCGTCACATTTTATCCGCCACATGGTGGATCAGGATCTGTTGGCGGGCAGGCACGGTGGCCGCGTGCAGACCCGCTTTCCGCCGGAACCCAATGGCTTTCTGCACATCGGCCACGCCAAATCGATCTGTCTGAATTTTGGCCTGGCGCAGTCCTATCTGGATGCCGGATACCAGGGTGCATGCAATCTGCGCTTTGACGACACCAACCCCGAGAAGGAAAGCCAGGAATACATCGATGCGATTCGGGAAGACATCCGCTGGCTGGGGTTCGACTGGCAGGGCGAGGTGCGCTACACGTCGTCGTATTTTCAGTACCTGTGTGACTTCGCAGAAGAGCTGATTCGTCTGGGCAAGGCCTATGTGTGCAGTCTGACACCTGAACAGGCCCGCGAATATCGCGGAACGCTCACCGAGCCGGGTCGTGACAGCCCCTCGCGCAACCGTAGCATCGAAGAGAGTCTGGATCTGTTTGCCCGTATGCGGGCGGGCGAGTTCGCCGATGGCAGCTACAGCCTGCGCGCGAAAATAGACATGGCTTCACCCAACATCAATATGCGGGATCCGGTCATTTATCGTATCCGCAACATCGACCATCATCAAACCGGTGAGGCCTGGAAAGTTTACCCGATGTATGACTATGCGCACTGCATTTCCGATGCGCTGGAGCATGTCACGCATTCCCTGTGCACGCTGGAGTTTGAGGACCACCGGCCACTGTACGACTGGATACTGCAGAACCTGCCGTCCGAGTCGCTGAGTGCCGCCTGCCTGGCGCTGGGCAACAGGACGCCGGAGACTGCCTACGTATTACCGCAGCAGACCGAATTTGCGCGTCTGAACATCAACTACACGGTGATGAGCAAACGCAAACTGAAAGAACTGGTCGAGTTGGGTCTGGTGTCAGGCTGGGATGACCCGCGCATGCCGACACTGTCGGGCCTGCGTCGCCGCGGTTACACACCGCACAGCATTCGCCACTTCTGCGACATGATCGGCATGAGCCGAAGCGAAAGCATTGTTGATGTGGGCATGTTGGAGCACAGCATTCGTGAGGATCTGGACGCCCACGCGCCGCGCGCGATGTGTGTGCTGCGGCCCTTAAAAGTCACGCTGAGCAATTACCCGGCGGACAAGCAGGAAATGTTGCAACTGCCCAGGCATCCAAAAAAGGACATCGGGCACCGGGAATTGCCATTTGCGGCCGAGCTGTTTATTGACCGCAGCGACTTTGAAGAAGTGCCGCCTCCAGGTTTCAAGCGCCTGACCACGGGCTCGGAAGTGCGGCTGCGCGGCGCTTATGTGATTCGCTGTGACGAAGTTATCAAGGATGACGCCGGTGAGGTGATCGAGCTGCGCTGCAGTTACGATGATCAGACCTTGGGGCAGAACCCCGTTGGTCGCAAGGTCAAGGGCGTCATTCACTGGGTGCCGGCTGCAGCAGCTGTGCCGGCAGAAGTGCGTATTTATGACAGGTTGTTCCTGAATGCCAACCCGGATGATAAATCCCTGGGAGATTTCAAGAACAGCCTGAACCCGGATTCGTTGCAGGTACTGACCGGCTGTCTGGCAGAGCCGTCACTGGCGTCTGCGGCAGCGGAAGACAGTTTCCAGTTCGAGCGGGAAGGTTATTTCTGTGTTGACCGTGTTGACAGTTCACCGGACAGACTGGTGGTCAACCGTACGGTCAGCCTGCGCGATTCATGGGCGAAGATATCCGGATGATAAACAACGATTTACAGATCTACAATACGCTGACACGCAGGAAAGAACGCTTCGAGCCCATGCAGCCGGGCAAGGTGAACATGTATGTCTGTGGTCTGACCACCTATGACTACAGCCACATCGGTCATGCGCGCATGCTGGTGGCCTTCGACGTGGTGGTGCGCTATCTGCGCTACCTGGGATATGACGTCAACTACGTGCGTAACATCACCGATATCGACGACAAGATTCTGCGCCGTGCCAAAGAGAACGGTGAATATTTTGCTGATCTGACCGAGCGTTTTATCAACGCCACGCGCGAAGATGAAGCTGCGCTGTTTGTGCTGCAGCCGGATCATGAGCCAAGGGCGACAGCCCATATTGCCGATATCGTTGCCATGATCGAAACGCTGATCGCAAAAGATTATGCTTACCGTGCCAGCAATGGCGACGTTTATTACGCAGTACGTCAGTTTGACGGTTACGGCAAGTTGTCCAACAAGAATCCGGAGGAGCTGCTGGCTGGCGCCCGCATCGAAATCGGTGAGCTGAAGCGCGATCCTCGCGATTTTGCGCTGTGGAAAGCCGCCGGGGACGACGAGGTGGGCTGGGATTCGCCCTGGGGTTACGGGCGACCGGGCTGGCATATCGAATGCTCGGCGATGTCGACCTGCTGCCTGGGCGATTCCTTCGATATTCATGGTGGTGGCAGCGATCTGATGTTCCCACATCATGAAAACGAGATTGCACAATCGGAGGCAGCCACCGGCAAACATTTTGCCAAATACTGGCTGCACAACGGCCCGGTGCGTGTCGATAATGAAAAAATGTCCAAATCGCTGGGTAATTTTTTCACTGTCCGTGAAGTGCTGACCAAGTACCCGGCAGAGGTTGTGCGTTATCTGCTGGTCGCCAGCCAGTATCGCAGTCCCATCAATTATTCCGATCAGGGCCTGGAACAGGCTGCGGCATCACTGGAACGTCTGTACCTGGCAATTCGCGGCGCTGGCGTTGACAATGCCCGTGATCTCACCAATAGCCAGTACGAAAAAGCGTTTCGTCGGGCCATGAATGACGATTTTAATACCGCCGAGGCAGTCGCTGTGCTGTTTGATCTGGCCCGTGACCTGAACAAGGCAAAAGATCAGGACCCCACACACGCCGCTGAGTTGGCGCGGCTGATGGTAAAACTGGGCGGTGTACTTGGCTTGTTGCAGGGCTCGGCAGAAACGTTCCTGCGCAACAGTGCAGGTGAGGTCGATGCAGACGCCATTGACACGCTGGTTGCCCAACGGCGCCAGGCGCGGCAGGACAAGAACTGGGCGCTGGCGGACGAGATTCGTGATAAACTCAATGCCATGAAAGTGGTGGTTGAAGATGGCCCCGATGGCAGCCATTGGCGCATTGAGCGGGACTAGAATTTCCAATCAATCGTTGACGGAGATGCCCTCCATGAGTATTATGCCGACCTCGCGATGACGATGGTATGTTTTCGGGGCGAGATCGGGGTATAGCGCAGTCTGGTAGCGCGCCTGCTTTGGGTGCAGGATGTCGGGAGTTCAAATCTCTCTACCCCGACCAATTTCGCCAACGTACATACTTGGCAAGACAGTACCAACAAACTGGTCAATGCGATTAACAGTTGATTTATGGTGGTTGTAGCTCAGTTGGTAGAGCCCCGGACTGTGACTCCGGTTGTCGTGGGTTCGAGCCCCATCAGCCACCCCATATTCCCGGCGCATCCCGTGAAGGTCTGTTTTCCGCTCAGGAGACAGACCGGGTTGTCAGCAGCGGAGCAGAGCCTGCTTTGCGCCCGTAGCTCAATCGGATAGAGCACCGGCCTTCTAAGCCGGGGGTTGCAGGTTCGATCCCTGCCGGGCGCGCCAAACAAAAAAAGGTCACCTTCAGGTGGCCTTTTTTGTTTGTCGTGCCCGGTAGCAGAATTGAACCTGCCGGCTTCGTTTTAGAGCGGGCCGGCAATCGGAGGGACACTGTGAACCGGCCATCTTCTTTGCCCCCGCACCCGGCGGGGCGGAACTCGACCTCGCGGCGGTGCCGCTCGGGACTCAGACAGTCCTACCGCTTTTTCCGGTGAATGACAAAAGGAGAAACGCGGCCTGATTGGGCTGAATGCTGCCACCCGCTACCCGGGCCGCTTTCCAACAAAGCGCATCATCCTATAGGTGGCGGCCGACTAAGCCTAAAGGAGATCCGCCACCGTCGCATGTTTCAGGAACTCCTTGATGGTGCCCATGTGCTCGTTCTCCTCCTCCAGGGCAACGCCAAAGTCCTCCACCATCTGGTCTTGCCCGGCCTCACGCGCCAATTCGATCAGCAGTTCCCAGCCGGCATTATCCGCGGCCTCCGCGATCAGCAAAGCATTCAGCGTTTGTGCCAGATTGGTGCGTGGGTCGGTGATTATTTTCATTAACCCCTCCGCAGAAACACCGGCCAGATCCGCGCAGGGCGTTTGCGCGGTCGGGTCTGCGCCCAGCTTCTCCAGGGCTTCAACCAGCAGCACAAAGTGTTGATATTCCTGATCGCGAAACTGTTGGATGACCGGCTGGATATCGGTCGGACCAGGCACGCTGCCCAGCGCTGCTATTTTCGCTAACACGCCATCGTAGAGCCTGACGCCGGTGCGCTCAAAGGCAAGTCTCTCGGCCAGCTTATCGATCAGGATCTCCGGGTTTTTGCCCATGACCTTCTGAAAAGAGGTCTTCACCATTCCTTTGACTGAGCCAGGCACCGGCACCGAGCCTATCGGCTCAGCGTCCAGTATTGCCTGTTTTCTCGCCTCGGCAATGGCGCTGGCGTCGCCGGGAATATCCGGTGGAAACAGGTTGTTGGCCTCAAGCTGGCGTTTGGTATCCTCTGGCGACATCTGCGCGCCGGTCCTGTTATGTCCGATTTTTGCTGATGTACTCATTGTCGTTACCCCCTTTTCCTGTGTTGTGCCTGTTCAGTCCCTGGGTGCCACTCATAACCTGCCGAGGCGATGTCGGCTGGCACTACGGGGTCGTTCATCCTGGCGCGGTATTGCAGCGAGGCTTCGCTTTCCTGCTCCTTGGAGACGTAATTATGTCCTGAGGTACGCAGATCCTTTTCTTCGGTGAGCACTTTGCGCACGAAGTCGCGCTGGCTTTTGAAGTCGATCATCTGCGGTACTGTGCCGGCGATAATCTCCGCCGGGTCGCGGCGCTCCAGTTTTTTGAACAGTTCACAGGCAACGTCCAGGTGTCCCAGTTCGTAGTCCAGAAACTGCTCCCATAACGCTTTGATGCGCGGGTTTTCTTCCTGCTCCGCGCAACTGGCGTAGGCGTAAATTTCCATTGCCTCGTGAATCAGCCACTTCTCCAGAAACGATTCAGATGGATCCATCAGCGAGCCGTACTGGGTAACGTGCTGTTCCTCCACGGAGGCAATCTCCGCGTACAGTTGTCGCGCGACGGGGTCACTGAAGGTCGGGCCGATGTTCATGTAATAGTCGTGCGTCTGGTACTCGGCGGCGGTAATCATGGCCGCATGTATTTTGGTGATCAGCGCGGCATCGGCTTTCTGGTAATTCTCGCGCAGGTCATCTTCAGGGGCGCGGTGGTGCTCCGAAGTAGGTCGACCCGGCACGATATCGGTGTACCCTTGCAGGATGTTGTTGGCATCTTTGCCTTCCAGGCGATCCAGCATCGCCGAGTAGCGATACAGATGGTCAAAGTCTTCCAGCAGACCAAAACGATAGGTCTGGGCCTGATAGGGATCCGGTTCGCCCTGGGCCACCGCCGCCGTGACCTCGATGGCAACCTGCTCGTAAGCGATGGTAGTTTCCAATGGTGAGTGGTCGGCCGACAGCAACCAGTTGATGGCCGTCATCTGGTGTTGTTCGACGCGCCGGATCTGCGCCAGTGGCAACTGTAATTCCTTGTGGAAGCGGGCGCCAAAATGTTTCAGGCGCAACGCGTCCTGCTCGATGCCATTCATCAGGATGATCCTGACGCGGGTGAAGGCATCATCGTCAAGTTTGCTGATGGGCAGGCTGGCAATGCTGCGCCAGGAAAACGTCTGCTTGTCCAGGGGGCAGCCCCGGTTGTCAAAAATGCCTGATAGTCCATTCATAAAGCCTCCATTTGTTCAGGGGGAGAGTTACAAGGGCGCAGAGCAGGAGGTAGTGCCGAGACGGTGCCGAGACTGTGCTGGGACAGTGCCGAGACAGTGCCGAGACAGTCCCGGAATTGTCCCAGAAAGTCGGGCTGGTGATCGCAAAGTGGTTGCGACAGGGGGGCATTGCAATAACGGGTTGCAATAGCGGGGGTCGTGATAAGCGTCCGGGTGCTGTTGCATTCCATGTGACTGCACTCCTGTGCTGCGTGCATGACGGCGCGTCCTTTGATGCCATTTTGCGCGGTCTTAACAGCTATGACCGAACGTCGTTATAAAAGTTCAGGGCCGGCGCCTGTTGACTTTGGTCTTTATTTAGATGATTATCTAAATATCTAATTTAAGAAGGATGCAGTTTATGTCCATGCAACAGATTCTCGAGGCAATCTCCGACCCGACCCGGCGCAGGATACTGGACTTGCTGAAACAGGGTGAAATGTCTGCCGGGGATCTGGGTCAGCACTTCGATATCAGCGGTCCTTCCATGTCCCACCACCTGGGCAAGTTGAAGTCTGCGGGATTGGTGACCACCACCCGACGGGGACAGAGTATCTGCTACAGCATCAACACCAGTGTGTTTGAGGACGCAGCGCAGTTTGTCATCGATTTTTTCCAGGACAGGAGCAAAAACAAATGAAACTGTTACAAAACAACCTTCTGAGTCTGATAGCCCTGGCGGCCATGGTGTTGGTGAGCGTGGTCGTCTACAGCAGCCTGCCGGCAGAATTGCCATCCGGCTTCACGTGGTCGGGGGATATCAGGGGGACGCTGCCAACGGCGATACTGGCGGTCCTGACACCGGCGATCTATTTGTCGGTGATACTGATCATGCATTTTTTGATCAGGATTTCGCCTCGCAAATTCTCCATGCCCAATAGCAAACACGCCATGCACATTATTGTGTTTGGTGTAGGGGTGATGCTGTTTTTCCTGCACATAAGTCTGCTGCTGGGTGCCGGCGATTTTGAATTTTTTGCCCGCTATTTTTCCTGGGGCATGGCGGCGTTCCTGATTATTGTCGGCAATGTTTTCGGAAAGACAGAGCGTAATTTTTTCCTCGGTCTGCGCACGCCCTGGACGCTCGCGTCCACGGCCAACTGGAAGGCCACACACCGTCTGGCAGGAAAACTGATGGTGGTCTGTGGCGCCGCTTTGGCTGTCAGCACCGTATTCTGGCCAAACATGCCAGCCATGCTGGCACTGACCCTCACGCCCTTACTGATACCAGCGCTGTACTCTGTGTATTACTACTGGGCACAGGAAAAGCCGCAGGAAAAAGCCACCACCGACGAGCACAGCACCGACTGAAACGCCAGCAGCAGCCGTGCACATGCGTCTTGTGCACGCGTCGAGATCCGGAATCCTGCAGCCTTGCACAAGGCCCGGAACCCCCCGGCCTTGCACAAGGCCCGGGTAGCGGGTAGCAGCATTCAGCCCAATCAGGCCGCGTTTCTCCTTTTGACATTCACCGGAAAAAGCGGGAGGACTGTCTGAGTCCCGAGCGGCAGCGCCGCGAGGTCGAGTTCCGCCCCGCCCGGTGAATGACAAAAGGAGGCGGTCGGGCTGAATCTGCTACCCGCTACCCGGGCCGCTCTCAATCGAAGTGGGGAATACTCACGACCCAACCCGAGGAATCGTCTGCCGATACTCCAACGGACAGGCAATCAGGTCATCCTGCCCCTTGTCCAGCGGCCCCGCGTAAGGGATCAGATCATAGGCACCGCTGATTCGTGAGCGACCATCCTTGCGCCGGTTCTTGCTGCCGTCGGCCTTGCGCTTGTTGAACTGCAGCAGCACATAATTCTCCGGAAGGCACTGCATGATTTCATCACGGGTCTTGAATGACAGGGCGTTGCCATAACTCAGTTCACAGACAATCAGCGGTCGATAGCGCTGCAGGGTCTGCTGCAATCCCTGCAGTGCCGGTTTTTCAAAGCCTTCCACGTCCAGCTTGATGAGGTGCAGGTAATCGGGCGGATTCTCGGCAAAATAATCGTCGCCACGGATGACATGCAGATCTCCCAGCAGGGTGTTGCCTTTTTCCGTGGTGCTGGCATCGAAGGAGCCGATGCCGGCGTTGTCGCCAGTAGGCGCATAAAACGCCTGGTGTGCGGTCTCGTCACTCAGGCCCACTGGTTCCACGGTGATATTGCGGATAGCGTTCAGACGTATCTGATGCGCCAGGCGTTCGCGCACCGGCGCGTAGGGCTCGAAGGCAATTACCTGGTGCGCACGTTGCGACATGAACAGCGAATGCTGGCCCACATTGGCACCGACATCGACAAATACGCCTTCGACACCGGCAATCGCGTGCAGGGCATCGCGCATAAAAAACAGTAGCGGTTTTTCGAAGGCACCATAAAAATAGATGGCGAAGTCGATGTTATTGCGCAGGTTGCCGTCGTATTCAAGGCCAAAAAAATCGGTTGTGAAGTCGTAGGCAGGTGCGTAGCCGCGCTTGCGCATCTGCTTGTAAATGGCGCGAGCTGCGGCGTCGGGCAGGTGCTGTTGCTGATGCCACAGCAGCTTGAGGAGTCGTTTCATCGGGTATTCCATGACCGATACGTCGAAGGCACCATTTTACGAACAGATCTGCGCATGCTGTCAACACCACTATCGGTTTTCGTTGGTATACTGCCGCCAGTCAGACAGGAGACAGTTTATGTTAGCGTTTATTGGCGGCACCGGCCTGAACCAGTTACCCGGCTTTGATACAGAACGCATCGCCGAGCTGCACACTCCCTACCAGGATGCCGCGGTGCGGGTGGCCTGCGGGCGATTGCCCGATGTTGCCGGGCCGGTGTGTTTTCTGCCGCGCCATGGCGAAGGACACACAGTGCCTCCACATCGTATCAATTATCGCGCGAATATGTTCGCCTTACGCGAGCTCGGCGTGACGGCCGTGCTGGCGGTCAATGCGGTAGGCGGCATTCACCGGCAAATGGGGCCGGGCGTGATCGCGGTACCGGAACAGATCATGGACTATACCCATGGTCGTGCACATACCTATTTTGACGGAGACACGATTGATATCGTCTCCGCTGACCGGTTCACCGCCAGTGTCACGCATATCGACTTTACCCATCCTTACAGCCAGCCCCTGCGCGACTTGCTGTTGGCCAGCGCGGCACAGTTGCAGTTGCCCGTGTGGCCGCAGGGCGTCTACGGCGCCACACAGGGGCCGCGGCTGGAGACAGTGGCCGAGGTCAGGCGCCTGCAGCAAGACGGTTGCGACATGGTGGGCATGACCGGCATGCCGGAAGCGGCGCTGGCGCGAGAGCTGGATATCGCCTATGCCAGTGTGTGCCTGTCAGTCAACTGGGCGGCGGGCCTGTCCGACGAAGTCATCACCATGGATGGTATCCGCGCCGTGCTAGCTCAGGGCATGGGGCAAATTCATCAGCTGCTGCTCACAGCGGCAGGTCGTTTCCGGGAAACGCGTTGACCGGCGCTGCCGGCGGCTCATAAGGAAACACCTGCACCAGCACACCAATGGCCGGGTGATCCAGGTAGTGGAACTCGTTGCTGCGCATGGCCCGGCTGTCCTGCATGGGAAATACCTCAGTCACGTAAAAACGGGGCTGTTGGCTGTCGGCTTCGGGACGGTCTCCGGCATCAGTGGACGGTGCAGAGGGCAATTGCAGCAGCTGTGATTCCGGTGATCGATTTGCCGGCGACGCCTGGGCGCTGAAACGTGCCAGCCAAAGATTGGTGTCGAGCATGACGCGATCCCGTGACTGGTTAAAACGGATGGTCAACGTGCCTTCCAGTTCATGATGATCCCCGAACTGCCGACCGCCGGCGATGATAATGGGTGTGGCATTATTCGCACGCATTACAGGTTGGCGCCAGGCCAGATGCGTCAGTACGCGGTACGCCGACGACTCCGTCAGCGCGCGATTGGTCTGGGTGAAATCATGTGCCGTCGCGGGCAGCGCGACAAATGCGTCACGCGCCGCATCCGGCAGGCGATAATCACTGCTCTGCAAGGGGTCAGGTCCCGCGGACACGCCGGTATTATCGGGCGCCCGGGTGTCGGTGCCAGTCGATGTCGGCATTGCCGGCGAGGTGTCGGACGCCGCGTTCAGTACGCTCCAGTCACTCAGTGTCAGATGCTTGAGCAGGCTATCGAGCTCTCGCGCGCCCGCCGGGTAGGCCAGTGCCATATCGGTGGGCCATTGTTCCTGTAGCGTGTTGCTGTTTTCGTGAGCAAACACCGTAACTTCTATCTGGTACCAACGGTTGCCGTCCTGTGCGTTTGCCGATGAAGTCAGCAGCGTCAGCGCCGTTACCAGCAGAGTGGAGACAGACAGGGTCAGTAACAGGTTTGTGGGGAAAATCTTCATTGGAGCCTTGTGCGCAGGTGAGCTACTATTCTTGCCCAGTGGCCCGGCATAGTCAATCCAGACAAATCCCCACGCAGGAAGCACGCATGACCCGCACGCGGCGTTACATCAGCATGGTCAATTCGACTATCGGCGAGTTCTACCGGCTCTCCGCAGAGCTGCAGATATTGGTGTGCATCGTATTATGGGCGTACATCGCGATACTGATGCGGCTGGCATATCTCGGCGGCGGTCTGCCCTCTGAATTTGGCATCTGGATTGTACTGGTGGTTTTTCTGGTGGGCCTGGTCAGCGGACCCATCGTGGCGACAGTAACGGCATTGATCTGTGCCATGCTGATGAGTCCGGGAGGCGTATTCGCCGGCGTCGCAGAAGTTGATGTTGCCTTTTGGGTCAGGACCACCGGCCTGTTTGCCGCAGGTCTGCTGGGGGGGTTGCTGCAGCGGTTGATCAGATGGCTGCAGGCGGAACTCTATGCAGCCCAGCACCAGGTTGCCGGCACTGATCTGCCCAATATCAAGGCGACCCTCAAACACCTGGAAAAAGTGCTCAAGTCCGGCAGCCTGACCGACAAGGATCTGGATGTGCTTAATGTCAGGCTCAACAACCTGGATCATATTCGGCTCAGTGCGGGGCAGGATACCGTCAACCAGTTGGTCCGCACGCTGGCCGAACAGTTGCAGACCAGGCTGGGCGAAGGCGCTTATGTCAGTCAATTGTCGGGCAACGAGCTGTTGGGTATCCAGGCGGGGCAAGGCCGTGACATATCGGACGTTCAGAAACTGGTCAGGGAAGTGCTGGCCACACCCATCAAACTTGATGGCGAGGAATACAGTCTGACGGCGACCACCGGGCTGCATCGCAAGCGCGTGCAGGGCACGGACGTCGAGCCGCAATCCCTGCTCGACAGTGCCGCCAACCTGGCGATCGCAGCGCAAAAAAATAATGAGGAGTTTAAGGCCGGCCCCACAGTTGACGCCATTTACAACCTGGGTGAACGCTACACCAGCCTGCAAATTCAGGCGGCGATGGAGAACCATGAGATCACACTGCACTATGAGCCGCGATTGAATACCCGTACGGGATATTTTTCGGCGTTGCAAGGCGTCGTGCGCTGGAAGCACCCGCGACGTGGTGAGCTTCAGCTGGAGGACTTCAAGGCAATGCTGGAGGAAGCGCCCGCCATTCAGGGTTTTTGTGCCTGGCAGTTGAAGCTGGCGTTTGCCGATGCGGATGAGTGGGCCGAAAAGGGTCTTAAATTCCGGGTGACTGTCGATGTCACCATCAATGATGTACTAAGCGCACCGGTGCTGGCGTATGCTCTGGCGGAGTACATGAAGCGTCAATACAGCCCGGGCTGGTTTGCCATTGAAGTCAGCGAGAAATCACTGCGCAACGCCGACCCAAAAACGGTGCAATACCTGCAACAATTGCAGAGTCGTCATGTGTCTGTGGTGGTCTCCAATTTCGGTGATGGCGGCTCGACTGTACAGGACATGTTCATGATGCCAGTGGATGCCGTCAAGTTTTCCCCGAAACTCATTGATGCCGCGCTGGTGCACAGTGACCAGCGGCGTCAACTGGCATCCATGATCAAGCTGATTCATTCGCGGGGACTGGTGTCAGTTGCTGACGGCGTGAAGAACAGCAACGGACTGCGCATGCTACGCACCCTGGCCTGTGAGGAGTTGCAGGGGCCGCTGCTGAGCAAGGCGCTGCCCAAAGAATCCATACCCTGGGCCCGCCTCCGCGTATAACGTGGGCGCAGTGGCAACAGACTGCTAATGCAGCGATTCGCAGTATTCCCTGCTCCATACCAGCAGGTTGTCTTCATTGACCGGTTTCGATACCAGAAAACCCTGAAAAGCATCGCAGCCCAGTTCAGTGAGGTACTGTCTGACCGATTGACTTTCCACACCTTCTGCTACCGACCTGACGCCCAGGCTTTTCGATAAGTCAACGATGCATTTAATGACCGAACGGGCTTCCTGAGAGGTGTCGGCAATGCCGACGAAATCCTTGTCGATTTTGACTTCGGTAAATGGCAGGCGCACCAGGTGCAGCATGGATGAATAACCGGTGCCAAAATCATCAATGGAAAGTTGGAAGCGCCGGTCGCGGAATCGCGTCAGGATCTCCAGCAGACCATCAGGGTCGCGCATAACGACGGACTCACTGATTTCCAGGATGATATTGGCGGGATCGACGCTGACCTGATGACAGATCTCCATCAGTTTGTCGGGCATGTCCGCGTCCTCCACGCACCGGGCGCTGAGGTTGAGAGACAGCGTCAGTTCGCCCGGAGAGTATTCGGGTCGCAGGCTGCAATTGGACAGCGTCGGTGAGCGTTGAATCTTGCTGAGCCACAGCAGCCCGCGTTTGGCAATATTGCAGGTCAGCACACTCATCAGGTGACTGCTTTCCGCCAGCGGCACAAAAACGTCAGGTGTCACAATACCCTTGCCCGGCACTTCCCAGCGGGCAAGGGCTTCGAAACCAATCAGGTTACCGGTCCGGCAATCCAGTTTGGGCTGATAGTTCAGGGTGAGCAGGTCTTTTTCGATAACCTCGATGAGGTCATCCTGAGTCGGCATCCACTGATTGTTGTTGAATTGTTGCTGCCAGTTGCCGGGAATTGATGTCTTGCGCTGATCGGCGCTCAGGTACAGCGTGAGGAATTGGCTGATGCGGGCGACCGGCAGGGGTTTCTGCAAAATACCCAGAACCCGGAGTTTGTGATCGTTGGCGTTTTTTACCACCATGTTTATGCCGTTGTCGTCCAGAGCACTGACGATGACCAGCTGTGCCTTGTCATTTATATCCGCCAGCTGGTCCATCAGTGCCAGGCTATCCTGGCCCGGGGCGAGCGGGTCAACAATGATGACGCCGGGTTCGAATAACGCCAGTTGTGCAAAAAAGGAGAGATTGCTGTCAGTAGTGATGACTTCAAAACCAATGGACTCGGCCATCGCCTGCAACGTCTGGCTGACGTCGGAGTCGTCGTCAATGATCAATAATCTGTTGTTTTTCATCGTTGGCCTGGTGTGCGTCACGGGCTCGGCACAGGAGTGTGTAGCCTGTGTATTCTTGCGCAGTGGCGGTGATGAGTCAATGTCGGAGCGGGGCGGTGATTTCTCAGCACGCGCAGACTCTGATAGTCTTCAGGTAACAGGCTGGATCGGCACTAGCAGCCCGTTTGGCACAATAAAAAGTTTGCATAACAAAAAATTGGCATAACAAAGGCGGACCGCTAATGGATTCGATAACACAAAGCCTGCAGGCGCTGGCAGGTTTTTTGTGGGGTGTGCCCCTGATCATTCTGCTGGTGGGGGGAGGTGTATATTTTGCGTTGATTAGCCGGTTTCAGCCCTACCGCTACTTTCCCCACGCCATTGCCATTCTCACCGGGCGTTATGACAACAAGGATGATCCGGGCGATCTGAGTCATCTGCAGGCCCTGTCAGCTGCGCTGTCGGGCACGCTGGGCATGGGCAATATCGCCGGTGTGGCCCTGGCCATTGGTCTGGGCGGTCCGGGGGCCGTGTTCTGGATGTGGGTTACCGCCGTGGTAGGGGTAGCCACCAAGTTTTTCACCTGCACGCTGGCGGTCATGTATCGCGGCAAGGACAGCCGCGGCGATGTACAGGGCGGACCGATGTACATCATCCGCGAAGGGCTGGGCAAACGCTGGCAGTGGCTGGCAGTCATGTTTGCCGCGGCCGCGCTGATAGGCACCCTGCCCATTGTGCAGATCAATCAGCTTACCCAGGTGATGCGTGAGGTCGTATTTGTACCGGCGGGGCTGGCCAACAGCCAGGAGCCTTTCCTGTTTAATCTGCTGTTTGGTCTGTTTTCGGCCGCGCTGGTGGCATCGGTGATTTTTGGCGGGGTTCGGCGGGTCGGTTATGTCGCGGTGCGCCTGGTGCCGTCGATGGTGGTACTGTACATGGTCATGACCTTGCTGGTGTTGGCAGCGCATGTCACTGAATTGCCAGGTTATTTATGGTTGATTGTGCAGGAGGCGTTTTCACCGCAGGCCGTGGGTGGGGGGCTGATCGGCGTCATGACCATCGGCGTGATGCGCGGGGCATTCTCCAATGAGGCCGGTATTGGCACTGAGGTCATGGCCCATGGTGCTGCCAAAACCGAGGAGCCGGTGCGTGAAGGTCTGGTCGCGATGATGGGGCCGGTGATCGATACACTGATTGTGTGCACCTGCACAGCGCTGGTAATTCTGGTGACCGGTGTGTGGCAGGATGGTCTGGTCGATGGCGTCACCATGACCGCCATGGCGTTTTCCGAGGTGCTGCCGGGCAACGTCGGCGCCTATCTGATCGCCTTTGTGGTGCTAATATTTGCTTCCAGCACCATGTTCACCTTCTGGTACTACGGTGCCAAGTGTCTTGGTTTCCTGATCGGCGCCCACCATCAGGATGGCTACAAATACTATTACACGCTATTGGTGCTGGTCGGTGCGATCATTCCGCTGGAGGCGGTGTTTGCCATCATTGATTCTGCCTACGCGTTGATGGCCGTGCCGACGATGACGGCTACCTTTCTGTTGTCGGGCAAGGTGACGGCGGCGGCGCGGGATTATTTTGACCGCCTGCGTGGCGGACCCGAGGACGCCACACCAGCGACGTCCGGGCAGTCTAGTCAGCGTTAAGACGTAACTTGTCGAGTGTCTTGTTAATGAATTCGATGCGCGCGACTGCTTTTTCCTGGCCGTGAGTGAACCCCAGCTGTGTGGGCCCTGTCAGTTTGTAAATGCGCGAATGCTTTTGCACCAGTTGCACGATGGATAGCGGATCCACTTTGGTGTGCTGCCGGAACACAATGCGTCCGGTTTGTGCGCTGGCGTCGATCTTGCTGATGCCCATGGCCTCGGCGCGCAGCTTCAGCTCAGTGACCGAGAACAGAATGCGGGCAGCATCAGGCAGCAGCCCAAAACGGTCAATCATTTCAATCTGCAGGTCACGCAATTCCTCATCATCGCGGGCCCCGGCAATGCGCTTGTACATGATCAGCCGGGTATGGATGTCGGGCAGGTAGTCTTCGGGGATCAGCGCCGGTACACGCAGATTGATCTCGCTGCCACTTTGCAGCACCAGGTCGATATTGGGTGTGCGACCCTCGCGAATGGCCTTGACCGCTTCTTCCAACATTTCCGTGTACAGCGTGAAACCGATTTTCTGCATGTGACCGGTCTGCTCTTCACCCAGAATCTCGCCCGCACCCCGAATTTCCAGATCATGACTGGCCAGTGTGAAACCGGCGCCCAGAGTATTGGCGGCGGTGATGGCATCCAGGCGCTTGAGCGCGTCTGCAGACATGGCCTTGTGCGGCGGTGTCAGCAGATAGGCGTAGGCCTGGTGGTGTGAGCGCCCGACCCGGCCGCGTAACTGGTGCAGCTGCGCCAGGCCCAGCTTGTCCGCGCGATCGATAATGATGGTGTTGGCGCTGGGCACATCGATGCCGGTCTCGATGATGGTCGAGCACACCAGAATGTTGTAACGCTTGTGATAGAAGTCCGCCATGATCACTTCCAGCTCGCGCTCCGGCAATTGCCCGTGCGCAACACATACGCGTGCTTCGGGTACCAGCTCGCGGATATGTTCGGCGGTGCGTTCGATGGTCTTGACTTCATTGTGCAGATAAAACAGCTGGCCGCCGCGCAGCAGCTCGCGCAATATCGCTTCCTTGATCAGGCTGTCCTGTTGTTCGCGCACAAAGGTTTTTACCGACAGGCGCTTCGCCGGGGGCGTCACAATCAGCGACAGGTCACGCACGCCGGACATGGCCATATTGAGCGTGCGCGGGATGGGCGTTGCGGTCAGTGTGAGGATGTCCACCTCGGCGCGCAAAGCCTTGATGCGCTCCTTTTGCTGCACACCAAAGCGGTGCTCCTCATCGATGATCAGCAGTCCCAGGTCCTTGTACTTGATCGAATTCTGCAGCAGCTTGTGGGTGCCGATAATAATGTCGACCCGCCCGTCGCGGATTTTCGCCAGTGTGGCGTCCTGTTCCTTGCCGGACCGGAAACGGGAGATCAGGTCAATATTGACCGGCCAGTCAGCGAAGCGGTCGCGGAAACTGTCGTGGTGTTGCTGGGCGAGCAGGGTAGTCGGCACCAGCATCACCACCTGCTTGTGATTCTGCACGGCAATAAAGGCCGCTCGCATCGCCACCTCCGTCTTGCCGAAACCGACATCACCGCACACCAGCCGGTCCATGCTGCGTGCCGACTGCATGTCAGCAATAACACCGTTGATGGCATCCTGCTGATCGGGCGTTTCCTCAAACGGGAAGCTGGCGGCGAACTTGTCGTAGTCAATGTCGTCACAGCGGAAGGGGAAGCCGCCGCGTGACTCGCGCTTGGCATAGATGTCCAGCAGCTCGACAGCGGCATCGCGGATTTTCTCCGCGGCCTTGCGTTTGTTTTTTTGCCACTGGTCGCTGCCCAGGTTGTCCAGTGGTGCCAGCTCGGGGTCAGCGCCACCGTAACGGCTGATCAGGTGCAGGGAGGCCACAGGCACGTACAGTTTGGCCTGGTTAGCGTACTCGAGGGTCAGGAACTCGGCGGTTTCGTCCTCGATGGTCAGTGTCTGCAGCCCGCAGTAACGTCCGACGCCGTGATCGATATGCACCACGGCGGCACCCAGGTGAAGCTCGGTCAGGCTCTTGATGATGAAGTCGGTATTGTCCTGGGCGCGACGCCGGCGTCGGCGCTGGGCGATTTTGCGGCCCAGCAGCTGCGTCTCGGTGATCATCAGCAGTTTTTCCGATGGCAGCAACAGACCTTTGTCCAGAGAGGCTATGCAGATAGCCATCGGCTGCTTGCCGTCGACAAACTCACGCCAGCCATCGACCGGTGTCGGGGCGAGACCGGCGGTGCGCAGCAGCTCGGTCAGCACCTCGCGGCGGCCAGCGCTTTCGGCACAGAACAGGACCCGGTGATCGGGTCGTTCCATCAGCCAGGTCTTCAGAGCCTGCAGCGGCTCGGCGCGGCTGTTGTCGGCGGCCAGATTGGGGAAATCGCTGTTGGCGCCCGTCGGCCCGGCGCTGTCCTGAAGGGTAATGCTGCTGAAGTTCCTGATGTGGCGAAACACATCCTCGGGCGACAGAAACAGCGAGGCAGGCGCCAGAATCGGGCGCTGGCGGTCATAGCGGCGGTCTTCGTAACGCGATTCAATGTCGTGCCAGAAGCGCAATGCCGGGGGTTCCATCTGACGGCTACGTACAATCAGCGTGTCAGCGGGCAGGTACTCAAACAGATGGCTCAGGTCATCAAAGAACAGCGGCAGATAATACTCCACGCCGGCGCTTTGAATACCCTCGCTGATATCCTGATAAAGCGTACAGTCGCGCGTGTCGACGTCAAACAGTTCCCGGAAGCGGGTGCGAAAGCCACGCCGGCCGTTTTCGTCGAGCGGATATTCCTTGCCCGGCAGCAGGCGGATGTCGGGCACCTTCTCCAGCGACAGTTGGGTCTCCGGGTCAAAAATGCGTAGCGACTCAATCTCGTCGTCAAACAGATCGATGCGATAAGGCAACTTGCTGCCCATCGGGAAGATATCCATGATGGCGCCGCGCACCGTGAATTCGCCATGCTCGTACACGGAATCGACATACTGGTAACCGGCGTTGATCAGGCGCTGGCGCAGGGTGTCTGTATTGAGTGTCTCGCCGGCGGCCAGTTGCAGGCTGTTGCCCTGCACGTAAGCCGGCGGCGGCAACCTGTGCATGGCGCTGTTGACCGGCACAATGAGAATGCCCCGGCGCATGTCCGGCAGGTGATACAGGGCATTCAGACGCTCGGACACAATATCCTGATGCGGTGAGAAGGTGTCGTAGGGCAGTGTTTCCCAGTCCGGAAAGGTGTATACCGGCAGGGCTCTTTCATCGCCGCGGGCGCTCTCATCGCTGCGGGCGCTTTCATCGCCGCGGGCGCTCCCATCGCTGCTGGCGCTGAAGAAGAGCAGTTCGCGGCGCAGCTGTTCGGCTTCCTCGCTGCTGTTGGTGATCACCAGCACGGGCCCGGCCGCCTGCCGGGCGGCCTGCACCAACGCCAGGCTGAGCTGGCTGTCCGGCAGGGGCTGCCATTGCAAGGTATGTCTGTCAGCAGGCAGCTTTGGTCGTAAAATATCGAATGCGGGCATGGTGTCGGGCTTGTTGATGGCAGTGGGCGCGTATTCTGGCACAAACGCTGCGCAATCCCAACCGCGCCCGGTGTCGGCGGACTGCTGATCGCGGCCCGGACAGGAGGCTCAAATCGTCAGCAAATCGGCCGATAAAGTTGCACCGGGGTGGCAATAACAAGATAATATGCGCCGTTCTTAAATCCACTCGACGAGCAGACAGGTATCCCACGTGACGCGACGACCCAGCCCGGACGACTACTTCAGTGATTGGAAGCAACGAGAAGCGCTTGCCCAGGAAATGATTCCTGTGGTGGGGCGACTGTACAGTGAACGTAACGTTGGTGTGTTCATCTACGGCCGTGCGCTGCATAACAAATCGGTGACCAGTATCATGAAATCGCACCGGTTTGTGCGCCAGGTTGGCCGCAATGAGATGTCCGAGTTTGAAAGCCACCCGGTATTGATGGCGCTGGCCAAGCTGGATCTCTGGCATTGTCAGATTGATCTGGGCAAGCTCACCGTCAAGTATATGGAGCTGCAGGAAGCCGGCAAGGCGCCCGCGGTTGACGACTACGTCGCCGATGAGCTGTCATATCTGGTGGGCGTGAAAACGCCGCCCAGCGAAAAATCACAGGACATCGTGCTTTACGGGTTTGGCCGTATCGGTCGTCTGATAGCCCGTCTGCTGGTCGAGCGAACCAGCACCGGTGAAGTCATGCGGCTACGCGCGGTTGTTGTGCGTCCTGGTCAGGAAGGCGATCTGATCAAGCGCGCCAGTCTGTTTACCTCGGACTCCGTGCACGGTGCCTTTCAGGGGACCGTGCGTATAGACGAAGAGAACAACTGTCTGATTGCCAATGGCAACGTCATACATATTATCTATGCCAATGGCCCGGACGCGATCGATTACACTGAGTACGGTATTCATGACGCGCTGATCATCGATAACACCGGCAAATGGCGTGATGAAGCTGGCCTGTCATTGCACCTGAAGTCGAAAGGTGCCGCCAAGGTCATGCTGACTGCGCCGGGCAAGGGCAATCTGAAGAACATCGTTTACGGCATCAATCATGACCAGATCAGCCCGGACGATACCATCATCACCGCGGCGTCCTGCACGACAAATGCCATTGCGCCAGTGCTGAAGGTACTGAACGACAAATTTGGCGTGGTCAGCGGTCACGTCGAAACTGTGCACGCTTACACCAACGACCAGAATCTGATCGACAACTATCACACGGGCAATCGCCGTGGCCGCAGTGCGGCACTGAATATGGTATTGACTGAGACCGGTGCTGCCAAGGCCGTGGTCAAGGCCGTACCGGAACTGGCAGGCAAGCTGACCGGTAACGCGGTGCGTGTGCCCATTCCGAATGTCTCAATGGCCATCCTGATGCTGAACCTGGGGTCAGAGACCACCAAGGTCGAAATCAACGAGTTTTTGCGCGTGCTGGCGTTGCACTCACCATTACAGGATCAGATCAGCTATACCCAGGATCCCGATGCAGTATCCAGCGACTTTGTCGGCTCGCGCGAGGCGGCCATTGTTGATTCCACGGCGACCATTGTCGACGGTAACCGCTGTGTGCTGTACCTTTGGTACGACAACGAATTCGGTTACTGCAACCAGGTAGTGCGCATGGTCTATAAAATGGCCGGCGTCAGCTACCGGATTTACCCGCGCGAAGCGTAATATCGTGTGTTTGGCACCCGGCCTGACGGGTGCCAAATGTCATTGTAGCAATAAAAAAACGCTGGTAAATCAGCGTGCTTCCTTCTATAATTGTGCCCGTTTTGACGGCGCCTGCCGATACCTGTGCCGATTGTTGGCGGCCATCGCCAACCATTCTCTGTCGGTAGCGATTTCTCTCAAAAAAGCGGCGAGCAAACGCTGCGCTGTACATGCATGACAAACAACTGTTAATCCTGAAAATTATTACTAGGCCTGATGAATGATCAGAATTAAGCGCGGGTTGGACTTACCTATCAATGGCGCTCCGGAGCAGGCGATTCATGACGCCAGGCCGGTCCGCACGGTGGCAGTCCTGGGGCATGACTACGTGGGCATGAAGCCCACCATGGAAGTCAAGGAAGGCGACAAGGTCAAGCTGGGGCAGACTGTATTCACCGACAAGAAAACGCCGGGCGTGATTTATACCGCCCCGGGCAGTGGCGTGGTCAAGGCGATCAACCGCGGTGAGCGTCGGGTGTTTCAGTCGCTGGTCATCGAACTGGATGATTCGGACAGCGATGCGGTCAGCTTTGCCAGTTACCCCGATGCCGACATCGCCTCGCTGGCGCGCGACAAGGTGGTGGAGAATCTGGTGCAGTCCGGGCTGTGGACAGCACTGCGTACCCGCCCGTTCAGCAAGGTGCCCGACCCGCAAAGCAAGCCTTCTTCAATTTTCATCAATCTGATGGACAGTAACCCGCTCGCGCTTGACCCGGAACTGGTCGCCCGTGAATTCTCCCAGGATTTTGTCCGCGGTGTGAACGTGCTGGCCCGCCTGACCGACGGCAAGGTGTTCCTGTGCCGCCGTGACGGCGCGTTTGCCGGCCTGGAAAATGAAGCTTTTGCCGATAACGTGGTTGTTGAAGCATTCAGTGGTCCGCACCCGTCAGGCCTGACAGGCACCCACATCCACTTCCTGGATCCGGTCAGTCTCAATAAATGGGTATGGAGCATCGGTTTCCAGGACGTCATTGCGACTGGCAAGCTGTTCGCCACCGGCCAATTGTGGACCGAGCGCTTTGTGGCGCTTGCCGGCCCCCAGGTCGAACGGCCCCGCCTGCTGCGCACCCGATTGGGCGCCAGCCTTAGCGAAATCTGTGCTGGCGAATTGAAAGAGGCCGAGAATCGCGTGATTTCCGGGTCAGTGCTGTCAGGCCGCAATGCAGCAGCACCGGAAGATTTCCTGGGTCGCTACCATCAGCAGATTACTGTTGTCCGTGAAGGTCGCGAACGCCCGTTTCTGGGCTATCTTTCCTTTGGTGCCAAACGCCATTCGAATCTGGGCATTTACCTGTCGAGCCTGTTCAAGGGTCGAAAGCTGGACTTCACCACCTCGACTAACGGCAGTGAGCGCGCCATGGTGCCGGTTGGCACGTATGAGACCATCATGCCGCTTGATATCCTGCCGACACAGTTGCTGCGTTCCCTGATTGTTGGCGATATCGAAACCGCCATGGACCTGGGCGCCCTGGAATTGGATGAAGATGATCTGGGTCTGTGCACCTACGTGTGCCCGGGTAAATATGAATACGGTCCGATTCTGCGTGACAACCTCACGCGTATCGAAAAAGAGACTTAATGGAAATCTGACACATGGGTCTGCGCAAAGTACTTGATGATTTAGCGCCGCAGTTTGAAAAAGGCGGCAAATACGAAAAGATGTACCCGCTGTACGAGGCGGTCGACACCATTTTCTACAGCCCGAGCAAGGTCACGGTGGCCGGTGCTCACGTGCGTGATGGTATCGACCTGAAACGTATTATGATCACTGTCTGGCTGTGTGCGTTCCCAGCCATGTTCTATGGCATGTACAACGTGGGTTATCAGGCCAACATGGCGATAGTCAATATGGGCCTGGAAGGTCTGGATGGCTGGCGCGGGGGGATTCTGGGTTTGCTGGCCGGCAACGACCCGGGCAGTATCTGGGACAATTTCTGGTACGGTGCCGTACACTATATCCCCATCTATGCCACTGTCTTTATTGTCGGCGGTTTCTGGGAAGTGCTGTTCGCCATCAAGCGCGGCCACGAAATCAACGAAGGTTTCTTCGTGACCTCCATCCTGTTCTCGCTGATTGTACCGGCAACCCTGCCGTTGTGGCAGGCAGCGCTGGGGATCAGCTTTGGTGTCATTATAGGCAAGGAAGTCTTCGGTGGCACCGGCAAGAATTTTCTCAACCCGGCACTGACCGGCCGTGCCTTTCTGTTTTTTGCCTACGCACCGCAGATCTCCGGTGATTCAGTGTGGACGGCGGTGGACGGGTTTTCCGGCGCCACCGCCCTCAGTCAGATAGCCACCGACGGGCTGCCGGCCCTCATGATGGCGACTGGTGAGCAACTGACCTGGATGGATGCCTTCATCGGGCGCATGCAGGGTTCCATCGGTGAAGTATCAACACTGGCGATTCTGATCGGTGCCGCCGTGCTGCTGATTACCCGTATAGCGTCCTGGCGCATCATGCTGGGTACTTTCCTGGGCATGGTGATCTTCTCGACACTGCTGAACCTGATCGGCTCGGACACCAACCCGGCCTTTGCCACCCCGTGGTACTGGCATCTGGTGCTGGGCGGTTTTGCCTTCGGTATGGTGTTCATGGCCACCGACCCAGTGTCTGCCTCAATGACCAATACCGGTAAATGGGTGTTCGGCATGCTGATCGGTTTCATGGTGGTCATGATCCGTGTGCTCAATCCAGCGTATCCAGAAGGTATGATGCTTGCGATACTGTTCGCCAACCTGTCAGCCCCGCTGATCGACTATTTTGTCGTGAAAGCCAATATCAAACGGAGGATTGCCCGCAATGTCGTCTAATGTGAACTCCGTCAAGAATACCCTCAAGGTCGCTTTTGGCCTGTGTGCGGTGTGTTCGATTGTCATCTCCAGTGCGGCGGTGATTCTCAAGCCCATGCAGACTGCCAACGAAATCCTGGATCGCAACAAGAATATCCTGATCGCCGCCGGCATGTTTGACCCGACTGTGCATACCAATGCCGATGTGGCCAGTATGTTCAGCGAGTTTACGCCGCGCCTGGTGGATCTGGACGAAGGGCGCTATGTCACCGACGAGGAGTTGCAGACTCAGGGCCTGGATCCGCAGACCTATGATCAGCAGGCGGCAAAGAACGACCCGGCCATGTCAGAGGCGCTCGCGGACAACGAAGACCTTGCTTCCGTTCGTCGCCGTGCCGACTATGCCACGGTCTATGTCATTGATAGTGCACAGGGCGAAGGCTATGAAACTGTGGTCATCCCGGTCAGTGGTTACGGACTCTGGGGCATCATGTACGGTTATCTGGCACTGGAAGGTGATGGTAATACCGTGCTTGGCATCGGTTTCTACGACCATCAGGAAACCCCCGGCCTGGGCGGCGAGATAAGCAATCCGCGCTGGCAGCAACAATGGCTGGGCAAGCGTATCTATGACGAGTCGGATAATATCGCCTTCCGCGTGAGCAAAGGCGGCGGCCAGGGCGAGTACGAAGTGGACGCGCTGGCGGGTGCTACGCTGACCAGCCGTGGCGTGGAGAACATGATCGAATTCTGGCTCGGGGAGCGCGGTTTCGCGCCTTTCCTGCGTAATGAAGTGCAGAGCTGAAGAGGATTGAACAATGTCGATGAATAAAACCGTTTTAATCAAACCGATCTTTGCTGACAACCCAATTGCGCTGCAGATCCTCGGGGTGTGCTCTGCGCTGGCGGTCACCACCAGCCTGTCGGTGACGCTGGTGATGTGTGTCGCGCTGACCGCCGTGGTGGCGTTCTCCAACCTGTTTATTTCCATGCTGCGCAACAAGATGCCAAGCAGTATCCGTATCATCATCCAGATGACCATTATCGCGTCGCTGGTGATTCTGGTGGATCAGGTTCTGAAAGCGTTTGCCTATGAGATCAGTAAACAGCTCAGCGTGTTTGTGGGGCTGATCATCACCAACTGTATTGTCATGGGACGGGCCGAAGCCTTTGCCATGAAGAACCCGCCAGTCCCCAGTTTCATTGACGGTATTGGTAACGGGCTGGGCTACAGCGTGGTGTTGATTGTTGTTGGTACGCTGCGCGAGCTGTTTGGTTCAGGCACATTGCTGGGTATCACCATTCTGCCAACAGTTGCCAATGGCGGCTGGTATCAGCCTAACGGTCTGATGCTGCTGGCACCGAGCGCCTTCTTCATTATCGGTTTCTTTATCTGGATTCTGCGCAACAAGTATGCCGAACAGGTTGAGAAAGACGAATTTGTCATGGCCCCGCACACTGCTGAGAAAGGAGCGCATTGATGGAACATTATCTGAGTCTTTTTGTCAGTGCGGTGTTTGTGGAAAACATGGCACTCATGCTGTTCCTGGGCATGTGTACTTTCCTGGCGGTGTCCAAGAAGGTAGAGACAGCCATCGGTCTGGGCATTGCTGTGGTCGTGGTGCAGGCTGTCTCTTATACACATCTCCGAGCCCACGAGACAGGCAGAAATCTC
>OLID01000262.1_pt1 | contig 28100 bp, 28 predicted proteins | sample 1609361 | NCBI WGS metagenome assembly OLID01 (sample SAMN05416778, study PRJEB24817) | seawater metagenome | isolation source: Sea water | place: Canada:Atlantic | collected 2013-07
TCTACACAGAGTAGATCGTCGGCAGCGTCAGATGTGTATAAGAGACAGCAGTTAGAAAATTTGCAACAACTTATTTTAAATCAGAATAAAATTGGTCACTTACCAGAGGAATTTGGAAAACTGAAGAATTTAGAAATTCTACAATTAAAATTTAATGAGCTAAAAAAACTGCCGATTTCAATCGGAGAATGTGAGCAGTTACAATTTGTCTATCTAAATCGAAACTTTTTAGAAGAAATTCCAAGTTCATTTGGTAATTTGAGAAAACTGCGTGAATTATATCTTTCGGGTGCAGGACCTTTATTAGATGTTCCAGAATCCATGTGTGATTTGCGCTATTTAGAAGTACTTGAAGTGGATAGAACGATCGTTGTTCCAACTTGCCTTCTTGTGCTTCAAACAAATAGATTAAAGTTAGTTGTACATTAATCTTTGTCACCTGTAATTACAAGAAACAACACCAAGTCATAAGAGAAATGCGCTGCTATTGCGAACCAGAGGCCGAAGGTAACAAAGCCGTAGCTAATCAATAAAATAAATGGTAAAACGATAAAACCGTAAAGTGATTTTTTCCAATTAAATGGGTTTAAATAACCGTGAATTGCAACAAAAAGAATTGCTGTTATCAATGGTCCTAAATAGTATTGTACGCCCGATCGGAAAAGTAACTCCTCTCCAATTCCTGCACAAAGCGAAAGAAATATACAATCGAATAAGTTCAAATTCATTGCTTGAACTACTTTTTCCACCCGGTTCGGCATTTCGTTGAAAATCGGAGCTTGCATAAACAGAAGAGCTAAAAACGCATAAACAACTCCTAGCTGAATACCTATTCCAACTTTAAATACACTTAGATTTTCAAGTTGGAAAATATCGGAAATCCCCAAGTTATGAAGCCAGGGTAAAACAAAAAACGTTGGAATTGGAAACACTATTAATGTTACCAATCCCATCAAATAAATGGTGCGCTTTTTCAAAAATTAACCGAATCTTAAGTGCTTAACTGTATCACCTTTATTGATAAGTTGTTTTAAGGATTCAATTCCAATATTAAGATGTTCTGTTACAAAGTTCGCCGTTACGCTGTTATCACTTGAACTTGTTTTTACACCTTCAGAGACCATTGGCTGATCAGAAACAAGAAGTAAAGCACCCGTAGGAATCTCATTGGCAAAACCAACCGAAAAAATCGTTGCAGTTTCCATATCAATTGCCATTGCTCTTATTTTTGTAAGGTATTCTTTAAATTCATCATCATGCTCCCAAACCCTTCGGTTAGTGGTATAGCAGGTTCCCGTCCAGTAATCTCTGTTGTGATCGCGAATGGTAGTTGAAATGGCTTTTTGCAATGCAAATGCTGGAAGAGCAGGTACTTCTGGTGGAAAATAATCGTTGCTTGTCCCTTCACCACGGATTGCTGCAATTGGAAGAATTAAGTCACCCACTGCATTTTTCTTTTTTAATCCACCACATTTGCCTAAAAACAAGACGGCTTTTGGCTTAATAGAGGAGAGAAGGTCCATGCATGTTGCGGCCGAAGCACTCCCCATTCCAAAATTGATAATAGTAATACCTTGTGCGGTTGCACATTGCATTGGTTTGTCCTTACCAATGACTTCTACACCGTGTTGTTCCGCAAATAGGTTAACGTAATTATGAAAATTGCAAAGTAAAATGTAGTCTCCGAAATTTTCTAACTTTTCTCCTGTATATCTCGGGAGCCAATTCTCCACGATTTCTTGTTTTGTTTTCATTTAAAATTGAGTTTAATGTTCACACTTGGACCGGAAAAGCGTGCTTTTGATTTTATTCTTTGGCAACTTACTAAACTAATTCCTTAATTGCTTTTGCCGTTCCAATAGTTCGTGTAATATAGTCAATATCATGCTTTGGTGAACGCGCAGGTGAAAATTCTCGTCCATAAAAAATGATTTGAAGATGCAATTTATTCCATAATTCACGCGGAAAATACTTTTTAGCGTCCTTTTCTGTTTCTACCACATTTTTTCCGCTTGTCATTCCCCATCGAACCAATAAACGATGTATGTGCGTATCAACTGGAAATGCAGGAACGCCAAATGCCTGTGCCATCACTACTGATGCTGTTTTGTGCCCAACACCTGGTAATTCTTCCAATTTTTCAAAGTCGGCAGGTACTTCACCCCCATATTTTTCAATCAGAATTTGAGAAAGTGTGAATATAGCTTGAGATTTTCTTGGTGAAAGCCCGCAGGGTCGAATTATCTCACGAATTTCGTCTACTTCTAACTTTATCATGTCGTACGGATTGTTCGCTTTGGCAAAAAGAGTCGGTGTAATTAAGTTTACGCGTTTATCTGTGCATTGGGCAGAAAGTAATACCGCAATCAATAAGGTGTAAGGATCACTATGATCTAATGGAACAGGTGTTTCAGGATAGTTTTTTTCTAGTTCTTCGATAATATATGCTGCCTTTTCTTTTTTTGTCATTTTATTTTAAATCCGTTCTTGATGAAATTCATAAACTCTTTGAATTGACTTTTTGAAGTAAAAACTTTTTTCAATTCCTTTCCAGTTGAAATATTTTTTTCGCGCTGAATGTTTGGATCAACCTCCTCCTTAATTCCGTCAGTTTTTGGGTTGTTTTCATTATCTAAGTCGTCCATTATTTCTAATAAATGATCTTCTTCTTTTGATAATTTATCAGCTCTTTTAAAACGTTCCTCGGCTGCATTTTTATACCCTTTTTGTTCAAGAAGAAGTCCCAAATTATTTTGGGCGACAGCATCATTTGGATCTATCTCAACTGCCTTTTCATAATCTTCAACAGCACCGTCTATATCTCCAAAGTGATTTTTAGCAAACGCACGTGAGGCATAACGATAGCTGTAATTTGGCTGAAGTGAAAGAGCCAGGTCAAAATCTGCAAAACACTTCGCTTTTTCGTTTAAATGTAAATAAGCCACCGCGCGATCAGATATCAGGTTACAATCTTTTGGAAATTCTTCCATTGCTTTTGTATATAAGCTGATGGAGCCTTCTAAATCGCCACTTTGCATTAAAGCATGTGCTTCTTCGTGTATTTTGTTTGCGAACATTAGTAATTTTGTAAAATGTTAAACAAAGATACCGACTTTCCGCAATACAGAAAACTCTCTAATGATAAGGTGTTTTATCGTATCTTGGATGACCGCATTTTTGATGAAATTCAAGTTATCGGTTCAAAAGCTCAATTGCGACATATTGTTGCAAAGCAATATCCAGAGATTTTACGAGTTCAAGACATGTTGACCTTTGAAATTGAAGGGGTTATACTTTCTAATGAAGAAGAGTTCAACGGTTTAATAACGAAATACGTATTCATCTGAGTAAATAACTTTTCCACAATCTTTTTTCGTGCTAGTTTTTTTGGTTATTTTCATAATGTGAAAAATTGGTCAATTATTTTACTGCTTATTATTTCCTCGTGCTCGCTAAACGCTGATCAAGAAGCGTCTTTGCATCAAGCAATGGTTTCCTATGTGAATTCCAGAAATAATGGAGCTGTTATGTCTTATGTTGGTTTCACTCATCCAAATGTAGTGGCACACTACAAAGCACAAGGTGACAGTTTGTTTCAGGTTCATTTTGATGTGTCAAATGAAGATGAACGACCATTTTTTCAAGATGGAATTATTCGAACCATTGAATCAAACGGAGAACAAATTCATGTGAAGTATGAATTTGAAAAATATGAGTATTTCGAAGAAATTGATGATGTTCAAAAAGTGGTTATTATCGCAATGACAGACAACGGCGGTAAATCCTGGTTTTTTGCTGAAGAAGCTGAATATTTCAACGACAAAATAATTTCAAAAAACAAACGATTAATAAAACGTTCATGAAGCAAATCTTACTTTTTTTGATTGTCTTTTATGCAATAGGGTTATCCAACGCACAAGGAATTGTACCAGCTGGAGCTCGTTCCATGTCGATGGGAAATGCATCCGCGACATTTGAAGAGGTATGGGCTTTTCAAAACAACCCAGGAGCTTTAGCGGCAATTAGCACCTTTTCTGCTGGTTTGTCTTATGAAAATAGATTTTTACTTAAAGAATTTCAAACACAAGGTTTTGCTGTTGCTATTCCATTAAAGGTTGGAGTGATTTCCATAGGTGGTGATATGTTCGGTTATCGAAATTTCAGATCATACCAAGCGGGGGTTGGATACAGCATGAAACTTTCTGAGAAGTTTTTCGCTGGAGTTCAATTGAATTACAAGGGATTGAGCCTTTCATCGAATTATGGTGCTAAACATTCGATCAGTGCTGCCGCAGGAATTTATGCTAAAGTCACCGAAAACTGGAAAATAGGAGTGAGCGCATATAACGTGGGTCGAGCAAAATTATCTGATTTTGAAGATGATCGATTTACAACTGTTTTTCGTCTTGGAACCTCGTATTTATTTTCCAAAAAGTTTTTAATCGCTGTTGAAGGCGAAAAAGACATTGACAATCCCTTTCGTTTTAAAACAGGTTTAGAATACGAACCATTAAAGAATTTCTTTATTCGAGGTGGAGTTCAAACAGCGCCAATTGAATTTTCATTTGGATTCGGTTATCACTTTAATCAAATTCATTTAGGAGTTGGAAGTTCATACCATCAAATTCTAGGATGGTCGCCAAATTTTTCCATTGTTTTTCAAGCTAAAACAAAAGAGTGATTGACGTGAAACATATCGCTTTTGGATTGCTATTTTTGATGACAAGTGGAATTTCGTTGAGTCAGGATGAAGACGCGAAAAATACCGTTGTCCAACAACGAATTGAGTTTATTTCTGAACAATTGGAATCTGAAAGTATTGATTTGACCAATGTCGTTGAACAATTGAATTTTCTGTATGATCACCCCTTGAATTTGAATTCGGCCACTTTTGAAGAACTTCAAGATATTGGCTTGTTAACTGATGTTCAAATCAGTGATTTAATGCTTCATATCAAGCAATTTGGGAAGTTTATTTCTATCTATGAAATTCAATCCTTGAAATATTGGGATATGAATACAATTGAATTGGTTTTGCCATTTATACGCGTGGATGATAAGCTTGATCAATTGCATGTTTCACTGAAAGAAGCCATTAAACAAGGTAAATTTGAAGCTTTTTTAAGGTATCAAACTACTGGAGAAACGAAAGAAGGCTATGCAGATGTTCCTGATTCGATATTACACAGTAGCAATTCGTATTATTATGGAAATAAAGACCGATATTATGCGCGTTTGCGATTCAGTTATCGAACTAATTTAAGTGTTGGAATTACAGCTGAGAAAGATCCAGGAGAGCAATTTTTCAAGGGAAATCAGAAGTACGGTTTTGATTTTTATTCAGCACATGCTTTTTACAAAGGTGGTAAATATTTGCGCTCCATTGCATTGGGAGATTATCAAGTTCAGATTGGTCAAGGCTTGAATTTATGGTCGGGATATGCATTTGGAAAAACAGCTGATGTGACAAATGTAAAAAAATCAGCGAATTCGTTAAAACCATATACTTCAGTTGATGAAACACGTTTTTTACGCGGAGCAGCGATTGAATTTGGCTATAAGAACTTTGAATTTACGATGTTCGGTTCTTATAAAGGAGTCGATGCCTCCATCATTTCAGATTCTCTGACGGAGGAACAAGAGTTTGTTTCAAGTATTAATCTCACAGGTTTCCATCGCACAAATTCGGAAATTGCAAAGAAAAAACAATTGCAAGAAATAATTGCAGGAGGTAATTTAAGGTATAAGCGACGTTCGTTTAATGTTGGAATTGCTGGCGTGTATCAAGGATATAACAAATCATTTGCAAAAGATGTTTTACCGTACAATCAGTTCGACTTTAGAGGAAAAGGAACTGTTGGTGTTAGTGCGGATTATAGCTGGGTGATACGAAACTTCAACTTTTTTGGAGAAGTGGCGATGTCCTCATATTCTGGTGGTTTTGCAAATATACACGGTGTTCTTTTCTCACTTGATCAACGGGCTTCCATGAGTGTTGTATACCGAAATTATGGTCGAAATTACCAAACGTTTTATAATGCAGGATTCTCGGAAGGAAGTAATACACAAAATGAAAGTGGTTTGTACGCTGGATTGAAACTAAATATTACGCGAACCTTTTCAGTAAATAGCTACGTTGACCTTTTTAAATTCCCTTGGATGAAATACCAAGTTGATGCTCCTTCTAACGGGCATGAATTTATGATTCAGCCTTCGTACAAACCAAGTCGTGGATTGGAGGTTTATGCGCGTTTTAGAGAACAACGTCGTCAAAAAAACAGTCGTGATACGGATGGAACAATTACTGGAATTGAAGATGTAGTTCAACGAAATTACCGGATTAATTTTAGTTATAAAGTGACTGAAAGTGTTCAGTTAAAATCTAGAATTGAATACGTCACAATTAATCGTCCAAGCAATGCACCAGAGGATGGAATTATTTTAACACAAGACATATTATACAAACCAAAGTCATTGCCGATAGATGTAACTTTACGTTATGCTCTGTTTGACACTGATAGCTACGATTCTAGAATTTACACTTATGAAAACAATGCACTTTATGTGTTTTCGGTTCCGTCGTATTATTACAAAGGAAGTCGAGCTTATGCTATGATTCGCTATACCTTTTTGAGAAAGTTTGATCTTTGGGTTCGCTACGGGGTAAGTATCTACGCAAACCGAAAATCGTTGGGATCTGGAGCTGAAGAGATTATTGGAAATACAAAATCCGATATTACAGTTCAGCTTAGAATGAAGTTTTAAGACTTACCAAAACGATTTGGGGTTTTTATTTTGAAGGGCATCTTCCAAAAATTCTTTGATTCTTTTTTGACGAGTTTCTTCGCGTTTCGCCATTACAAGTCGATATAAAATTGTCTTTTTTAAAGAATTACTCAATCCTAAGTAATACTCTTTTGAAGCGGGAAACTGTATAAATGCTTGTTCTAAATCGTCAGGAATTATTAATTCTTCAACACAGTCTAAAATGGTCCAGGAACCGTTTTGTTTGGCAATTTCCACACATTTTAAGCCCGCTGAAGTCATTAATCCTTCATCATTGAGTCTCTTTATTTTTTCCTTGTTAATTTTAGACCAAACACTATTGGGTTTTCTTTTGGTGAAAAATTGAATGTAAGAATCTTCGTCGCGTGATTTTCTGGTGCTATCAATCCAGCCAAAACAAAGTGCTTCATCGACAACTTCGCTCCATGAAACGGTAGGTTTATTAGAGCTTTTTTTATATTGAATGAGCCAAATGGATTGTTTGGAATTATGATTTTCCATCAGCCATTCTCTCCATTCTTCTTTGGTTGCAGGACAAAAAGTTTCTAATTCATGCATGCTATTTCAACTTTCGATTCGTATATGGAATCTCTTGGTCCGTCAAGGAGTGTAAGAAGTTCACCAAATCCGTTTTTTCTTCTTTTGTAAAATTAAGTGGTTTTAGCATCAATGTATCCATGTTAATTGGCTTTTTAACGAAATCATATGGGTTGCTGTAGTAATCAATGACCTCTTCTAAGGTTTGAAACATTCCATTGTGCATGTACGGGGCAGTCAACGCAACATTTCTCAATCCTGGTACTTTAAACTTTCCGATATCTTCCTTCTTTTTAGTGAAATCAAACCTTCCCTTGTCATTTAGATTTTCACCGTCAAAAAGTCCAATATTTCTGAATTCATCTCCAGTAAAATCAGGTCCAAAGTGACACTCAAAACACTTTGACTTTTCATCCAAGAAAAGTTTTCTTCCTCGCTGTTGAGAAGCTGACATCGCGTTCTGATCAACGCCATTCACGAACAAATCATGCGGTGCGCTACCGTCACTTTCCAAGCTTCGTTGAAATTCAGCCAAAGCATTGGTAATGTTATCTTTGTTAGGTTCAGATTTGTAGATTTTCTTGAAAAGCTTCAGGTATTCAGGGTTTCTATTTAATCTATTCACAGCTTCATCAAAAGACAAATTCATTTCCAGTGGGTTTTCTACAGGGCCAATTGCTTGTTCTTCCAAAGAAGCAGCTCTACCATCGTGAAAGAAAAATGAACGACTCAACATATTCATAACAGAAGGCGTATTTCTAGATCCGATACTGTCGTTTACGCCTATGGAAAATGCTTTGTTATCTGCAAAAGCAAATTGTGGTTGATGACAACTAGCGCAAGAAATAGAATTGTCCAACGATAATATAGGGTCGAAAAATAGTTTTTCTCCCAACTCAACTTTAGAGTTTATGCGACTCACAAAGTTGGTTTCTTCTGAGCAACACATCAATAACAAAATTAATCCAATCGGATATAGAAGTTTCATACTGCAAAAATAACAGTTAAATGATTAGAATAAAGCTATTTTGACATTCTCCCAATAACACAGCTTGCATAACTCTTTAATTGGAGTAATAAGCCATTTTCTTCAGTAGCCTCGGGATAACCAAGGGAATGTAGTTTGTCTGTCAATAATTTTCGTTCAATTTTCCCATCGTAGGATATCGTAACACTATCTTCTTCGTGATTAACGTCCACTCTTTCGACTCCTTCAATTTCCAAAAGTTTATTTTTGATAGTGTTTTCACAACCGCCACACTTTAAATTCGCAATTAATATTTTTTCTGTTTTCATACTCTAATTTTTACTAAAGTTATTAAGAATAGAAGAGTTAAAATATGAGAATAATCATGATTCGTTTAAATCTATTGAACATCGCGCAATTTTATGGTAGAAAAGAGGTATAGGAAGTTTTGTTTAGAAATGGATAATAAATAAGGTCAAAGTTCAAAAGTTTTCCTCGCAATCACTTTCGAATAATCCTCATAAACGAATACAGTATACGTTCCCTTTGTCCAAGTTCGAATGGAAGTATTGATGCTAAATTTGTGGTATCCTGGACCCACTGAAGATTCTTTAATGAGTGTTGTCATTATTTCATCGTGCTCATTTCTAATGTTAATTGTGATGATGGTGCTTGAATTAACATAAAACTCAATGTTTCCTATAATGTTTTTATTCTCTACAGGATAGATTTCTGTTGTGTCTTGGGAAGATGTGAAATAATACCAGGGCAGTTCATTCTTTTGAATTTCACTTACTGTTCTTCGCAGTAATTGAATGTTTTTCTTGTCCTCAGAGATGATAGAACTCACCGGATGATTATCGGTAATACACCAAATTGCTGCTTGAATAGCTTGAATTGGATAGTCATTTTCTTCAATAATTTTAGAAAGCTTTTGCCACTTTTTTGTTGTCAATTCAGTGGAGGTTGAATCTTCATTAATGATAGAGTTCTTCGGATTTTGATAGAATAAAACATGACCTGCTTCAATCAAAGTTTGATGAGGTGGAATACAAACGGTTTTGCTTTTTAAAATGAATTCATTTTGATTGTTTTTGGATGTAGAATTCAACTTTTGTCCAGCTTCAAAATGTATACATAATGTATCCGAAGATTTGTTTGAAATGTCAAACGATAAACATTCCGCATTAAATGTTGGGTTTCCTTTAATAGTGACTTTAATTTCGCCTTTATTCAATAGTTCGTTAATTGGAATTCCAACAGAAGGTGATTTATTCTCGATTGATTTAACCATTGATGAAAAAAGTTGACTTATAAATAATCCAGTAATGAAGATAAGTTGCTTTAATTGCATAATGTTTACTTTGACGATTGAGGAATTCAAAAGGGTAAAAAACTAACGTAGAAAACTAATTTTGTTACTCATGGGATTCCAAGTGTTTATGGTCAATTTATTAATTTGTCTAATAAATCTTCCTTAATTTAATAGCATGATACCTACATACAGTTCAGAGAATACCCATAAAATGGGAATAGTCATGCAGCATCTTGGTCAATTGAACGAATATGATTTTACAAAACCACATCGGCACGATTATTTTGAGTTTTTTTATTTCAAAAAGGGTGGGGGAAATCATATTATCGATTTTAAAATTTTTCCAATTACTGCTAATTCAGTACACATTGTCGCACCAGGTCAAATTCACCAAGTAAACAGGGCATTGGATTCAGAAGGTTATATTGTTTTGTTTGATTTGGAAATGATTGAGGCACCTAAAGCTATTGAGAACTTTTTATTCGAACATATTTGCCTCGATGCTGAAGAGTTAAAACCAACATTTAAACTAAATGATGTATCTGAAATTGAAAATGGAAGAAAGCTTGATGAAGTGTATTCGTTAATGCAAGTGAACAAGGAGATTGGGAAATTGAAAATAATTAATGCCTTACATAGTTTTTGCATTGACTGTATGAGTTTGAGTGAAACCGCAAACAAGAAACTGAGTAATGATTATTTGCTTTTTAGAAAACACCTCAAGGAACACTTTACCAAAATAAAAAAAGTAAAAGAGTATGCAGAAATGATGCATGTTTCCGAACGAGGTCTAAATGATTTGGTTAAAAAGCATTCGGGCAAAAGTGCCAGTGAGGTGATTTTGGAATGTGTAATAATGGAGGCGAAGCGTTTGTTGAGAACCGGAATTTCGGTTAAGGAAACAGCTTACTCTTTAAATTATGACGATCCAGGACATTTTTCGAAACTGTTTAAGTCCAAAACCGGGCAGTCTCCAAGCGATTTTCAGAATTGTACATGATTTTCGCAGAATTGTACATGGTATACTCGTTAGACCCTCATTACATTTGTAGAGAACATTAAAACTAAATCATTATGAAAAATATACTTTTTACAATTTTGGGAGCAACTTTAGTGAATCTTAGCGTTGCTCAAACTTGGACTCAAATTTCTGTTCCAACAACAAATCATTTAAACGATATTGAATTTGCGTCAGCATCGGTCGGATATATTTCAGGTGATAATGAAACGTTGTTAAAGACAATTGATGGTGGTGAAAATTGGACTGCAATTACTCCGAATGGAATTAATATTGGATTCGCATACAATATTGGAGACCTCGACTTTGTTTCTGAATTGATTGGTTTTTGTAATATTCCAAATTCTGGAAGAACTTACAAAACGATTGACGGTGGAATTAATTGGACATTGGTTGATGATCCAGAACTAGGTAATTTTTGCTATAGAAGCTCAATTTTCACAATGGATGAGAATCACTACTTCCTTGGTGGGGCTGGTTGTTTTCAAAGTGGAATGATTAAAGAAAACAACAATGGAACTTGGTCTGAGAAGCCGGATAATTTTGAAACGTTTAATGCCGACCAGGACGTTGTTCAAATGGATTTTCTGAATCAACTTGGTTTAGCTGCTACGAATAGTAAATATATGCTTCGAACAATTGATGGTGGACAAAATTGGGATACTATACCTGTAGAAGGAAGTGGTGTTTTAACATCAGTTGTAATTGTTGATGCCATGCTAAGTTATGCTGGTTATGATGATAACGGAGCAGGTTTTGGAATTCTAAAATCGGTTGATGGTGGATTGACTTGGGCGCAAGAGTTGAGCTCAGCAACGTTCTACTATCCAGCATATTTATGTGTTGCAAATTCAGCAGGAGGAGATTTTTATTCAGGTGCGTATTCAAGTAGCTCAACAACGGCACTAATGTTTGAAACTTCAGATGGCTTAAATTGGAGCTATGAAGAAGTGGATGAAAAAATAGTTGCAATTGATTCCTATGGAACAGATGTTGTTTTTGGAGTAGGCGAGAATGGGTATGTAATAACGAACACCGATTTCGGGTCGTTGGGATTGACAGAAGCGAACGAAGAAATCAATGTTAACGTTTACCCAAATCCAACAACAAACAAGGTGCAGGTTTCTTTAGAAAAACCTTTAGAAGATATTCCGGTTGTTTTAGATAATCTGGGAAAAGTAATTGATTTGCCAATTGAAAACAATGGATTGAGTTATGAGTTGTCTTTTTTATCCGCTCCCAATGGTATTTATTTTATCAAACTCAAACAGAATGGTTTTGAAAAGAACGTTCGAATAATCAAACAATAGAAAAAAAGGACTCGAAAGAGTCCTTTTTTTTAGTTAAAATCATTAATGTCAAGCTTGAAAAGTTCCGCGGCATTTTTCCAATAGATGAGTTCTTTTTTGTCTTCAGCTAAATCCAGTTGGTCCATGAATTTTAAGTATGACTTCATATTGGAAATAGGCCAATCAGTTCCATATAATAGGTAATTTGGATCGCCGGCATAAGTTATCATTTCTTCAATTTCCTTTTTCATGTACTTTTCAAACTTATCAGAAAAGTCTCCCAGTACAAGTCCAGATATATCTGCGTAAACGTTTTTGTTTTTGTATACAACCTCCATGCAGTCTTTAATCCAAGGATTTCCTACATGACAAATTACAATTTTCAATTCTGGGTAATCAACAGCTAAATCATCGATGTGAATGGGGTGCGAGTATTTTATTTTACCTGTTGGAGCGTAGGTGTCACCCGAATGAAACATAACTGGGACATCGTAGGCAATAGCCATGTCATAAACTAATTTTAAGCGTTTATCATTTGGGTAGAATGGTTCATAACCTGGATAAAACTTTAGTGCTTTGATATGTCCTTCTTCAAGGTATTTACTTATTTCAATAATGTCGTTGTGGTCGTAGTTTAGATAACTAATTCCTGCTACGACACCTAAGTTTTTTCGGCCTTTAATTGCTTCGACTACTTGTCTAGTACTTGGTCGATGTTCATTTACTTTATACGAAGTTAGCACCAACGAATAGTCAACATTATTGGCGATCATAGTAGCCGTTAATTCATCTAGGCAGACTTCCAATGACCTAACCTTATCCTCATGATAGTTGTTAATGTGCGTGTGTACGTCGATAATCATTTAATAAAATATTTTTTAGCGGTTTTATAATCGTATTAATATTCAATATCCAAATTGAATGTAGATTTAAGGGTATGCAAATAAGGATTTTTACGCGCTAAAGAAGCAAATTTATCTTTCCCTGTTTGGAATTTCACTTCCATGTCAGGGTTTTCCGTCATTTTTAAATTGACATTTAAATCGTAGTTTTTCAACTCTTTGCGCAAGAAACTAAGTAAATCAGAAAGATAAGGGCGAATATAATCGACTTGAACTTGGTTGTCGACTTCTAAGTCATATGAAATGTCAGATGTAGCTTTCGGATCGCGTTTAATTAATGCGTTATAAAACGTATCTCGACCTTCGTCTTTCATTTGAAATGCAAAGCGTCTCCAAAGCATTTTAAGGTCGTCGATAGAAAATGGTTCTCGCGGCATATTGCTTAAATCAACAGCACCAGCAACATTTTCCTCCTCTTTTTTTTCCAACATTTGCTTGATGGAAAGCGAAGATGAATTTAATTTTCCAGATGGTGCGGTCATCACGCGTGGCGCGACCTTCTCGATAGGTTGTAGAGACGGCGGCTTGACTTCAGGTTTGTTGACAACTTTCGTTGTTACCTTATCTCTTAAATTCTGATTTGCGAAAGGAATAATCTTAACGAGATCCGTCAGGGATTTTTTTTTTCGAGCTCCTGATTGATGGAACACAATTGCATTAAGGCCATTTCGACCAGCAGTCGTTGATTTTTAGCCGCTTTGTATTCAACATCGGCACGACTTAAAACGCCAAGTGCCCGGAGAATGTGAGTTCCTTCAACTCGTTTTGCTTGTTCAATAAATTTTTCTTGAATCGAATCTCCAACTTCCAATAATTTGGCCGTTCGGACATCTTTACAAACAAGTAAATTTCTAAAATGATCAGCAAGCCCAACTATACAGTTGTGCATGTCAAATCCTTTTTCAACTATATCGTTCAACAATAACAAAACATTTGGAATGTCTTCCTTTAGCGTATTGTCAACAATTTGGAAGTAATAGTCGTAATCTAAAATATTCAGATTGTCTATTACATTCTGGTAAGTCACTGTGTTGCCAGAAAAAGTTACAATTTGATCAAAAATCGAAAGAGAATCACGTAATGCTCCATCTGCTTTTTGTGCAATCACATGCAAAGCGTCGGGTTCTGCTGTTATTCCTTCCTTTTGGGCAATGTCAGCCAAATGATCAGCAATGTCTTTCACCTTGATTCTATTGAAATCAAATATTTGACAACGCGATAAAATGGTTGGAATAATTTTGTGTTTTTCAGTTGTTGCCAGAATGAAAATGGCGTGTTTTGGTGGTTCTTCTAAGGTCTTCAAAAATGCGTTGAACGCCGAAGATGACAACATATGGACCTCGTCAATGATATAGACCTTATGTGTTCCTAACTGCGGAGCAACACGGACCTTATCAATTAAACTTCTAATTTCTTCAACTGAATTATTTGATGCACCATCCAATTCGTAGACATTCAACGAAGCTCCAGAATTGAATGATTCACACGATTCACATTTATCGCATGCCTCAATGTTTTCCGTTCGATTAAAACAATTAATCGTTTTTGCTAAAATTCGCGCTGTAGACGTTTTACCAACCCCACGCGACCCACAGAATAAAAAGGCTTGTGCTAAATGATCGTTTTTAATCGCGTTTCGCAAGGTAGACGTAATCGATTTTTGACCAACTACGGTGTCAAAAGTCTGGGGTCTATATTTTCTCGCGGAAACAACGAATTCACTCATGTAACAAAGTTAATTTTTTGTTGGAATTTATGAAAGCGAAATGAGTGATTGTTGATAAATAGTTAGAAGTTCAAAAGTTTAAAGTTTCGATATTTCGTCAAATTACGTTTTTCTAGAAGGATTTTTAAGAGTTCAATTGAACACGTCTTAAAAACTTAATGTCCCAATATCTTGAAGTCTTTGAACAAACAATCACATGCAATTTTCGCACTATTTAGTGCCAAGGGAATACCGCCGCCAGGATGAACAGATACACCTACAAAATACAATCCAGCTACACGTTTACTGTAATTTGGATGTCGGTAAAAGGCAGAAAAGCGATTGTTTGATGCATTACCGTAGATAGAGCCCTGTTTTCCAGAATACCGTTGTTCAATGTCGCGCGGATCAAGCGTGATTTCTGTTTCGATTAACGAAGTAATATCTTCGTCTAGTAAATGCGACATCTTTGAAATTACAAATGCACGCTTTTCTTCAATTTCTTTGTCCCAATCTTGTCCACTTTCAATTGGTGCATTGATTAAAACGAACCAATTTTCACAACCAAGAGGTGCGTCTTGAGGTATTGCTTTTGAGGAGATATATAGGTAAAACGATGGGTCGGCAGAAATAGTCTTGGATTCAAAAACGTCGTCAAATTCACCTTTATCATTGTCGGAGAAGATCATATTGTGTACATGAAGTTGCTCAAACGTTTTTTTAATTCCCCAATGAAATGCCAAAACAGAGCTTGATTTTTCTTGGTTTAGAATTTTTGTTGGATGGTATTCGTTTTTCATCAAACGCTCATATGTAAATGAAACATCCATATTTGAAACAACAAAATCGCATTCGAACTCTTGTTGCACTGTTTTAATTCCTGTAATTACCTTGTTGCGAATTCTAATTTCTTCAACCTTTTCTTCAAAATGAAAACGAACGCCTTGTTCTTTAGCTAATTCCATTAAAGCATCTGTAACTTGGATCATTCCGTTTTTTGGTAGATAAGGAGGAGTGTTGATTTCCAAGTGAGAAATCATATTTAGCATTGCAGGTGCTTTGAACGGATGACTTCCGTTGTACTGCGCAAAACGATTGAATATTTGAACAGTTCTTTCGTTTTTAAATGCTTTGGAATTCTCATCATTCATTGTACTGAACAATTTGTAACTTGGTAAATGAGCAAGGGCTTTCACCAATTTCGCACCAAATAATCCTGTCCAACGGTGCAGTGATTTTTCAATGAATAGAGGAGAAATGAGCAGGTAATTTTTTTCCGCTTTGGATAAATAGTTATTTACTTTTTCAGGATTTTCCCCCAATTTTCCGGCAATTTCAGCAACCACTTGTTTTCTATCGCTTCCCAATTCGATTTGAGTGCCGTCGTTGAAAAAATATTTAAAAGAAAGGTCCAATTCAGCCATTTTAAAAGTAGAAAAATCTTTACCGCATAAGCGATAAAGATCTTCCAAATATTCTGGACATGTAAGTAAAGACGGACCTTGATCAAACCGATAGCCATTCACTGAACGGCTGTTGATTTTTCCTCCTGGAAAATGATTTGCTTCAAAAACATGTGTTTCAATGCCTTTGTGAGCTAATCGAATTGCAGAAGCAAGACCGGCGATACCTGCGCCAATAACTGCTGCCTTTTTTTGCATTAAATTTTAATCAAGAACTGTAATTGAATCTATGCTATCGCCTTCTTTGATTAAATCAATGACATCAACTCCCTCGATGACTTTTCCAAAACATGTATGGTTTCCGTCTAAATGTGCTGTGTTATTTCTAGAATGACAAACGAAAAATTGTGATCCACCAGTATTTCTACCAGCATGAGCCATGGAAAGCACTCCTCTGTCATGGAATTGATTTCCACCATTTAACTCACAATCGATTTTATATCCTGGACCACCAGTACCAGCCATTCCACTTGCACCGTCTTTCGAATTCGGACATCCGCCTTGAATTACGAAATCAGGAAGAACACGGTGCCATTTTAATCCGTCATAATATCCATCTTTAGCCAATTTCACGAAGTTTGCTACCGTATTTGGTGCATCAACATCGTAAAAACTTACTTTCATTTCTCCTTTGTTGGTTTTAATAATTGCTTCCATATCTGTAATTTTTCACAAAGATACGTTCTGAAGATTAGTTATCCCATTTTTGGTGGAAGATTATGTGTCGGAGAGAGTTTTTACCGCAAAGGCGCCAAGGAAAGATTTCGTCCACAACTGGAAATAAGACCGCAATGACATTCATTTCATGGATGTTTTATTGGTTTTGTGCTCAAATATTAGGAGTCTATTTTCCTGTAGTCTTCGCGACCTTTGCGGTAAAAATAACAACATGCGTTCCACTAACGTTTTTTGTCTTTGTCATTTTAGTATTACCATTAACTTTGTATCATGCAGAAATTCAATTTTCACCGTAATGACGTTCAACTTTTTGGGCAAAATCATCTTGATTTAGTCTACAATCAATTGGAACTTTCAGCTTTTATTCAGCAGCCTTTTTCTCTTGACGCCTTTGGTAGCCAAATTGAACAAAAGGCACAAAATTACACCACTGCAAAAAGAACAGCCTTGGTGAAAGCGTTGAAGAAGCAGTACAATCAGGTTCAAAATAATGAAAATCCATTAAGATTAATTGAATCTTTAAACGATGAAAATACATTCACAGTAACTACTGGACATCAACTTTCCTTGTTTACAGGACCACTTTATTTTGTGATTAAAATAATACAAGCGATTAAACAAGCTGAGGTGTTGAATGCTAAGTTTTCAGATAAACGGTTTGTTCCAGTATATTGGATGGCGACGGAAGATCACGATTTTGAAGAAATTCAGAAAGTGAATCTCTTTTCGGACGAATTGACGTGGGAGTCAATCCAAAAAGGTCCGGTTGGTCGGTTTGATTTAGATGGATTGGATGAGGTGAAAAAGAGGATTTCGGAGTTGTATCAAAATCACCCTGACAGTGAAATTCACAATGTAGTGAAAGCTTACGATGGAAATAATTTTACGGAAGCAACACGTAATTTAGTTCACTTTTTATTCGCAGATTATGATCTTGTTATTATTGATGGGGACGACCCGATATTGAAAAAAGAATTTGCCGCAATCATGCAACGTGAATTGGAAACTGGTTTTTCATTTGAAGCGGTGAATAGTACCAACGAGGCATTAGAATCGATAGGAGGGAAGGTTCAAATTCACGCCCGTGAAATCAATTTGTTTTATATCGAGAAAGGATTGAGAAGTCGAATTGAACACAAAGAAGATGATTATTTTATTGATGGAAAAGGGCATTTCAAAAAAGACACCTTACTTCGTTTATTGGAAACGAATCCAGAATGTTTTTCACCAAATGTTGTGTTGCGACCAGTGTACCAGGAAACAATTCTTCCGAATTTAGCTTACATCAGTGGAGGTGGAGAAATTGCATATTGGTTGCAACTAAAAGGAGTTTTTGATGCAGCAAAAATTGTTTATCCGATGATAGTGGTTCGGAATTCAATGTTGATAATCGACACGAATACGTATAAAAAAATAGACAACACGCTTTCGAAATTGTCGGATGTTTTTGAACCAATTGATGTATTAAAGCGCAATTACGTGGAAGCGAACGCTGGAGAAGAATTGAATTTTGATGCATTGGATAACGCATTACATCAATTGGTCGAGTTGGTAGTTGAGCAAATAACACAAGTCGACCCAGCTATGGATAAGTTTGCAGCTGCAGAAATTGTTAGGTTGAATAAGCAAATTGAATCAATTAAAGACAAATTGGTGAAACGTTCTAAAGGAAAACACGATGCTGCAATGAAGCAAATTGAGCAAATCAAAGAGCGTTTATTTCCGAATGGTAATTTACAAGAACGTACAAGTAATTTCTTTTCTTTCTGTCCTGATGGAATGTATTCAGGCCTTTTAAAAGAATTGTTTGATGCGATTGAACCGAGCGAAAAGGATTTCATTGTTCTCATTGAAAACGAAAAAACATAAAATAAACCGCCAATTATTGCGTTTCTAAAGCTAATTTTGAACAATGCTTAAACTTCTTTTCTTTTTACTTACTGTTTTTACTTTTACAATAGGCTCTGCTCAAGAAGTCACATTGTCAGGGAAATGTGTGGATAGAAAAGGTACGCCATTAGAAAACGTGAAAGTTATTGCGAAAAAGGCGTTAGTTCCGATTGTATACACAGATGAAAATGGAGTGTATGATTTAAAATTTGCTCGATTGGATACTGTTGAAATTGAATATCGAGTTAGTAATGACTTGATAGAAATTGAAACATACATTTTAAAAGAAGCAATTACACGAGTAAAGAACGTGAAATTTGATTTTCAACAAGAAATAACAATTCAGGTACACACGGATCAGAAAAGTCCATTTGAATTACCACAATTACCCGTTTCTGATGTTCAGAATCTTCCCATGGGAAGTGTTCCAAGGTATTTATTGTACACAACTGCGGCTACTTCAAATAACGAGTTGACATCGAATTACAATGTTCGAGGGGGAAATTATGATGAGAATTTAGTTTACGTGAATGGTTTTTTAATTAACCGCCCATTTCTGACCCGGTCAGGACAACAAGAAGGAATGAGTTTTATCAATACAGCATTGGTTGAATCTATTCAATTTTCAGCCGGTGGTTTTGACTCAGAATATGGAGATAAACTAAGTTCTGTTTTGGACATTAAATACAAAACACCTACAGATAAAAAAGTTCATGGTTCGGTTTTAGCATCATTATTGAACGCCGAAGCGCACATAGAGCAAGCAGTTGGAGCACGATTCAATTACTTGGTTGGAGCACGTTACCAATCCAACGGTTACTTTTTAAATTCGCTACCAACCAAAGGAGCGTACAATCCTGTTTATTACGATGCGCAATTGGTTACAAATTATGCAATTAACGAAAATGTTACATGGTCTATTCTAGGACATTATTCATCTAATAATTATCGCTTTACACCACAATCTCAAGAAACGGACTTTGGAACTGCAAATGAAGCATATTCATTTCGAGTTTATTATGAAGGCCAAGAAAACACCAAATTCACTACAATGACAGGAGGAACTTCCTTGAAATGGAAGGCCAGCAAAAAAACGAACTTAGATTTATATGCAACTGTTTTTAATTCTGTGGAATCAGAATCGTTTGATATTTTGGGAGAATATTACATCAATGAATTAGAAACTGATCCGTCAAAGGAAGAATTTGGCGATTCAATTGCCGTGCTGGGTGTTGGAGGGTTCTTAAATCATGCAAGGAATAGATTGCATGCAACCATTATCAATATATATCATAACGGTGACCATACTTTTTTCAAAGGATATAAGGACGATAGTCGAACGCGTTTTCAAAATCACGGGTTAAAATGGGGTGTAAACTTCCAAATGGATGATTTTACAGACAAATTAAGTGAATGGAAATTGATCGATTCAGCAGGATATTCAATTCCTCAAACTGATGATTCGGAGATTGTATTATTCGAAACGATCAAGGGGGATTTGAACTTGCAGTCGCAGCGTTACACAGGATTTATGCAATTCAATTCTTTGTGGTCGAATAATAGACAGAACTTGGCAGTTACCTTAACGCGAAAAGAAAAAATCAAAAACAAACAAACGAAAGAAAAAACGAAAGTAATTCGCGTTTTTTCGGATACAATAGTTGAATCTCCATCTAAATGGGCGTTGAGTGCAGGATTTAGAACCGGTTACACTTCGGCAAACCAAGAGTTTTTTATTACACCCAGAGCATCTGTAAAATATTATCCACGCGCATACATGGTAAAAGATGATAAAATTGTTCGCCGTGACATGAACATTCATTTGGCAACTGGAATGTATTATCAGCCACCATTTTACAGAGAATTTAGAACATTTGAAGGGGATTTGAACTTAAATGTAAAAGCGCAAAAATCATTTCATACTGTTGTGGGTACAGATGTTTATTTTAGAATGTGGAACCGAGAAGCACCGTTTAAATTCACCGCGGAAGCATATTACAAGTACATGTGGGATGTAAACCCGTATGAAGTAGAAAATGTACGTACACGTTATTATGCGAACAACAACGCAAAAGCATATGCAATTGGATTGGATTTGAACGTACATGGTGAATTTGTTGAAGGAATCGAATCCTTTTTTAAAGTAGGATTTCTTTCAACTAAGGAGGATATTTTGGACGACTTCTACTACAATTACTACAATTCGGAAGGGGAAGTGATTAACAGTACTTTGGAAAATCAAGTAGTAGTCGATAGCGTCCGAGTGAATCCAGGATACATTCCACGTCCAACGGACCAAATGTTCACTCTCGGTGCGTTAATTCAGGATAGAATGCCGAACGTCGAAAGTCTAAGCGTGCAAGTTGGATTACAGTTTGGTTCACGTTTGCCTTATGGACCACCAGACGAAAATCGTTATAAAGATACATTACGTCAAAAGTCTTACTTCAGAGTTGATATTGGGACATCCTATGACTTCTTATACAAGCGAAGAAATAACCAAGGAAAAGGAAAGGAGAATTTCTTTACACGTTCTTTTACAGATGCAATTATATCTTTTGAAGTATTTAATTTATTGGGAGTGAATAATGTACTCTCAAAACAATGGATTCAAGATGTCGAAGGAAAATATTATTCCATTCCAAATTATCTTACACAACGAAGATTTAATTTAAAGTTGATACTTAGGTTTTAGTCAGAACAGCTCCCAAGGTTCTTCTAATTCAGGATAACTGAATTTTTCAAGAATTTTCTCATTGTTTCCTACATACATTTTACCACTAAGTGCTCGTACTGTGTAGTATTCCAATTCAATGTTTTCATTGGGCTGAATTAACGCTTTTATAGAATTCACATCGCCTTTTAGCCACAAATTCAGCGATTCATCATCTAAAATCAAAGGCATTCGAGGTTCTTTTAGTTTGGGATTATTGTGAATGATTTTTAACTCTTCGGTAGGTTTAGAAGTTACAATGGCAATTGTTTCTTTATGTTCTTTTGTGTCAGGATTTAACCAAGTTGACAATATGCCGCCTACTAAAAATGAATTGTTGTTTTTCGAGTGGATGTAATATGGAAATGTCTTTTTGGATTTATGATGATGTTCAAAATACCCTTCAAGTGGAATGACGCATCTTTTATGCATTGCAGCATCTCGAAACGAGGCTTTGTCGAACATAGTTTCTCCACGTGCGTTGATCGTTTTCATTGAAATTTGAATGGCATCTTCATTGGTTTTGGTCCAGAATGGTATTAAGCCCCAAGAAAAAACATCTAAATCGAGTTTTCCATCATTGACGTAAAATGCCTTTAACAAGCTATGATTAAAGCCACTTGCGTGATAGTTGTTTTCACGCAATTCCTTCATTTTTTCAATTTTTTCCGCTAAGGCATTTAGTTCTTCTTCCGTTGCGCCTAATCGAACCGCATCCCTATAAATCTTCTCAGCTAATTGAACTGAATTGTAACACATAAACTATTTGCAATCCTTGTTGTATTGGTCGATAACTGCTTTTGCTTTGAACTCGCTAAATTCTGCTTTTTCTTTCTTTACAGTTGAGGACAATTCTTTGTTGTTAGAAAGATATTGAGACATTTTTTTCGCGTAATCATCTTTGAAATATTCCAAATCTACTGGAATTTGGTCTTTTTGATGATAAACATATGTGATAGGATATTTACGTTCAGCAAAATCAGCATCAGATTCTCCATCACCTTTAACAAGTTTGTTGTATTGGTCAGAACGCTGATACCATGCATAAATGTTGATACAACCCGTTTTCACCAATAAAACGGCTTTTGTATCATTATTCAGTGCGCTTCCTGAATATTTGATGCAATCGTAGTGTTTATCAGCCACTTCATATTCTAGTAACTCTTCTGGTCTGTACGTTTCTTTCGTTCTAGGATTGTCTTTGTCCATGTAAAAGACAATTGCGTCCTGCATGGCCATTCTATTCCTATATTTTATAAATCCAGCTATTTTTTCGCCATCCGCTTTAATAACATAACCTGGATACAATTCTTCGTATTGGTACGTGTCTGTGCTCCAGTCTTGAGCTGACAATTGAAAGTTAAGAGCGATTAAGAAAATTAGAGAGGAAATAGATTTCATATTTTTGATTTATAGTTTTTCTAAAGATATAAATTTTTAGAGGGAGAGTTGGAAAAGAAGCAAGGAGTTTTGCACAAAAAAAGCCCCCACTTTCGTGAGAGCTTTGTTTGTGAGCCCGTCAGGATTCGAACCTGAGACCGCCTCCTTAGAAGGGAGGTGCTCTATCCAGCTGAGCTACGAGCCCATCGTAACTACGTCTCTTTTTAAAAAAGAGTAAAAAAAAAGGGATGATTTCTCATCCCTTGTCGGGGTGGCAGGATTCGAACCTGCGACCTCCTGCTCCCAAAGCAGGCGCGATGACCGGGCTACGCTACACCCCGAGCGTAATTTTAATTTGTATTTCAAGCTAAATAAAAGGTCGCTACCTTTCTAAAGCGAGTGCAAAGCTAATAATAAAATTTAATTGTACAATGACTGAAAGTGAAAAACTATACAATTTAAGCGAATTATTAGCGAAGTGTTTTTGCCTCAAGTTGTTACTAAAAAAAGCCTGACCTTTCGGTCAAGCTTTTGCGGAGAGACGGGGATTCGAACCCCGGGTACCCTTGTGGGGTACGCTTGTTTAGCAAACAAGTCCTTTCGGCCTCTCAGGCACCTCTCCAATTAATATGCTCATGGTGAGATATCGGACGCCGAAATTAGTAATTCCAAGCGTACTCTACAACATTTTTATAGTAAAAAGTGATGGAAAAATTAATTATTTAAAACCAATGTTAAATACTTCGATGATTCCAAGAGCAATAGTAGCATCCAAATTAAATGAAATGGTTTGTAGGTTGGCTCGAAAAGTATGCCTAACACCATGAAAATCAATCCGTAAAACATGAAGTATGACGGAGTATATGTGATTGAACCAATATAGAGAGCAATAAAAAGTAGCGTGCTAATTTTAGCTGCAATTTTTTTTTGAGATAAGAAATAATACACACCAAAACCAATTATGCACATTGCACTTAACAACTTAAAGATGTCTGTAATTGGCAAGGATGAAAATGAATACATGTTTTGATCATCTAAAATAAAAGACCAATAAACTTCATTCCCAAGAAATGCGAAAATAGATATTCCTAAAATATAGAATGCTGGTATTCGTTTTTTATAATGCCAAATTGAAAACTGAACACAAACGACTAGAAAAATTAATTCATTCAATGGAAACGGGAAAATAAACGCTCCTTGACTTAAATAAATACTCGCAGCATAAAATATGAGTGTTAATGCCGTTAAGAATAGAACACGTATTTCTTTTGTCATTTCTTTTTGGCCAATGCTTCTTCTATGTACTTGAACGTTGACAGGATTTCAGGTTTACCGTTAATTACTGCTATGTCATGCTCAAAATGAGCACTTGGTAATCCGTCCTCAGTGACAATTGTCCAATTATCATCCAATTGAACCACTTTTTCTGTTCCCATGTTTATCATTGGTTCAATCGCAATTGTTAAACCGTTTTCAATTTTCTTTCCTTTTCCGCGTCTTCCATAATTTGGTACTTGAGGATCTTCATGCAGGGTCTTTCCCAATCCATGTCCAACTAAATCTCGTACAACCCCGTAACCATGTTTTTCAGCATGTTGTTGAATGGCAAAACCAATGTCTCCAATACGATTTCCTGCTTTTGCTTCGGCAATACCTAGCATTAAACATTCGTATGTAACTGATAATAGTTTTTTCTTTTCTTCAGAAACTTCTCCGACTTGAAAAGTGTAGGCGTGATCTCCATAATATCCTTTATAAACAGATCCACAATCAACAGAAACGATATCTCCTTCTTCAAAAGGTCGATTAGTTGGTAAACCATGAACCACTTGCTCGTTTACCGAAATAAGTAAAGTGCTTGGACAATCGTATAATCCTTTAAATCCCGGAACTGCATCTTGAGAAAGGATATATTCCTCTGCCATTTTATCTAATTCGAAAGGAGTTACACCCACAGCAATCATTTCAGCGCATTTACCCAATGTTCGACTAACAATTTGAGCTGCTTCACGCATTATTTCAATTTCTTCAGGCGTTTTATAGATAATCATATTTCGATTCAAAAAATTCATTGAAACAAAGATAGTGGAATCTAATGGATTGAGTCGCTATTTTTAAACCTCAATTGATTCAATTTTCATCAAAATACAGTTTTTGCTTTTTCATGTTTTCTTCCCATCCTGCTGGAAAAATCACATTTCCGTTATTTTGAATAGTCTGCATGAGTTTGTGAACGAATAACTGAATTTCACTTGAAAGGGAATAAAAAGCTTTATCCACCGTTGTGTTTCTTCCAAAATCCATCCCACTATTTTGGTGTCGAATTCCATACTTTTTTCCATTTAAATAGATCAATATTTTTAACCTTCCATTTTCGGTGCCATATTTCCCACTAGTTCCGTAAACTACAATTGGATCAATAATTCCATTGTCATCCAAATCCTCGAGACGCAAATGTTTAGTCCAAAACCAAATGGAAGTTTCTGCTTGCCCATCCTTTGGGTGTATGATAAAATCGGTTAGTTGCCATTCCAGGGTTCTTTCACTATTGTGAATTGCAAAACAAAATGCCTTGATGCTATCAATGAATTTTTCACCACTTGGTTTTTCGGTTAGTACTAGCTCATGATCTCCATTTAAGTCATTGAATTCATACACTCTGTATATTGGATAATCAATAGAATGCTTCATTAATATTTCAGGGGTGTAACGATTTATTAATTCGATTGAGTCTAAATAGTGTAAAGGGTTATTTTGTGAAAATCCGATCGTCACCGTGAAAAATGCAATTATAGAAAGAAAAGTTTTCATGTTTTGAATATTAATTCTGAAGTTTAAACATACGAAAAATGCAATTGTGTGAAAATGAAAATCGACTATAATTTATATTAGTATACCTTAACTCTTACTTTATTGATTAATGTTAATTTTACTTTTGTTAATTATTCAGACTGAATAGGGTTAAAGTATTCGCATGAAAAAAGTTATTTTTTTTTGTATTCGCCTAGTAATCGTGGTTGTTGTTCTTGCAACTTTGCCTTATTACTATTCCTGTACATATACCTATACAGAAAGCAAGCCTTTTTCAGGTGCGTTTTTTTATAATCCTTATGAACAACTGAATGATACTTGGGTCAAAGCAAACTTTCACGCGCATACAAAGTTGGCCGGAGGCATCGCAAATGGAAAAAACACTGCAGAGGAAATGTTATCTTCATATGACTCCATTGGCTATGACTTGCCTTGTATCTCAAATTATAATTCAATCCTTCAAACAAACAGAATTCCATATATTTCTGATTTTGAACATGGGTTTAATATGGGTTTTGTTCATCAACTTGTGTTGAATAATGAATCATCGATATGGTTTGATTATCCTTTGTTCCAGACAGTACATCATAAACAGTTTATTCTTAATCATGTTAAAAAACCCAATAATATTATCGCGTTAGCGCATCCGAATTTTAAATTAGGTTATACCAATGATGATTTGAAATTGTTATCTAATTATGATCTAATAGAAGTATTGAGTCGTACTGCTACATCAGTTGATAGTTGGGATGCAGCTTTGACTTCTGGACATGCTGTTTGGGCAATCGGAAATGATGATGCACACGAAGCTGATATTAACAGTATTGGCGTGTGCTGGACTTCAATTAATGTAAAAGAAAATACTGCGAAATCTATTTTAGCAAGCTTAAAAAGAGGTAGTTGTGTTGCGACAAGAGGGTGGAGAGGGCAGAATATGCAGGAAGTTAATTTTGTAAAAGTCGACGAGAACAATCTAATTATTGGGTTAAATAAAAAGGCAGATTCAATTGTTTTAAAAAGTGATCAGGGTAGAACAGTAGGTTTTGTTGTAAATGACTCTATAATTGAATATAAAATAAAGCCAAACAATACGTACGTTCGTGCTGAAGTTTTTGAAACCGAAGAGTGGAATACGTACACTCGAATGTATCTGAATCCTATAATTCGTTCACGAGATGGTAGTTTTAGTCCTCATTCTAATGAGGCAAAAATCTCCTATTTTTGGACATTTATATATTGGATTGGGATCCTGATAATTCAATCCAGTCTTGTGTTTTTATTTATTCGATTAAGGAGAAAAAAATAAAATAAAAAAAGCGCTCATCAGATGATGAACGCTTCACTTTTTTATAATTGGCTTAAGCCAATACTTCTTTTACTTTATCAGCTGCTTCTTGCAATAATACAACTGATTGAACATCTAAACCAGAATCATCAATCAATTTTTTAGCTTCAACAGCATTTGTTCCCTGCAAACGCACAATTAATGGAACTGGGAATGTTCCGATGCTTTTGTATGCATCAACAACTCCTTGAGCTACACGGTCACAACGAACGATACCTCCAAATATGTTTATTAAAATTGCTTTTACGTTTGGATCTTTTAAGATGATATTGAAAGCTTTTGCAACACGTTCAGCATCTGCTGTTCCACCTACGTCCAAGAAGTTAGCAGGATTACCACCAGACAACTTAATAATATCCATCGTAGCCATTGCTAATCCAGCTCCGTTTACCATACATCCAACGTTTCCATCCAGCTTAACAAAGTTTAATCCAGCTTCGTCGGCCTCAACTTCAGTTGGGTCTTCTTCCGTTTTATCACGCATTGCAGCATAATCTGAATGTCTAAACAATGAGTTTCCGTCTAAAGTTACCTTAGCGTCAACAGCAATGATTTTATTATCTGATGTTTTCAGTACTGGGTTGATCTCAAACATTGAAGCATCACATCCTTCATATGCAGAATATAGCTGCACGACAAATTTTGTCATTTCTTTAAAGGCTTGTCCTGACAGACCTAAATTAAATGCAATTTTGCGAGCCTGAAACCCTTGAATCCCAACGCGTGGATCAATAATTTCTTTATGGATTAAATGTGGTGTATGCTCCGCAACATGTTCAATATCCATACCTCCTTCAGTAGAATAAACGATAGTATTTCTTCCAGCTTCACGGTCCAATAACACAGACATATAAAATTCAGAAGTTTCACTTTCTCCTGGATAATAAACATCTTGAGCGATTAATACTTTATTTACTTTTTTCCCAACTCCGTTTGTTTGAGCCGTTTCTAGGTGACCACCAAGAATTCCTTTTACTTTTTCTTCTAATTGATCGATTCCTTTAGCAAGAACGACCCCATGAGAACCAGTTTCAGCAACGATACCTTTACCTCTACCACCTGCGTGAATTTGTGCCTTAACCACATACCATTCAGTCCCAGTTTCAGCTGATAATTCTTTTGCTGCAGATAATGCGTTTTCTACTTTGTCAATTACTTTCCCCTCTTGGATAGCAACACCAAAGCTTTTTAAAATTGATTTTCCTTGATATTCGTGTAAATTCATTTGTCTGAAATTTGTATCGTAAAATTAACAGGATTTATTGCTGTCTCTTATACACATCTCCGAGCCCACGAGACAG
>OLID01000263.1_pt1 | contig 28075 bp, 24 predicted proteins | sample 1609361 | NCBI WGS metagenome assembly OLID01 (sample SAMN05416778, study PRJEB24817) | seawater metagenome | isolation source: Sea water | place: Canada:Atlantic | collected 2013-07
ATCTACACAGAGTAGATCGTCGGCAGCGTCAGATGTGTATAAGAGACAGCACTGCGGCAGACCTCGTCAATCCGGCTGTCTTCCATGCCTATGATGGCCGCCATGCCGCCCGTGCCTGCAGGCACCGCCGTCTGCATGTACTGACCACGCTTGTGCACCAACGCAACGGCATCGTCAAACCCGAGCACGCCGGCGCACACCAGCGCTGAATACTCGCCCAGGCTATGCCCGGCAAGCATGTCCGGCAGCGGCGCTTTCTGGGCCATCCAGATCTGCCAGATGGCCACCGATGCGGCCAGCAGGGCGGGCTGCGTGAAATGTGTCTGATCGAGCATGCCATCAGGGTTATTCTGGACGATCTGCCACAAATCTTCGCCCAGTACCTCCGAGGCCTGTGCAAAAGTATCTGTCACCGAAGGATAGGCAGCCGCCAGTTCACTGAGCATGCCAGCCTTTTGTGAGCCCTGGCCGGGGAAAACAAATCCAAATTTCTGCATGTTCTGCACTCGTTCCTAATCAATTGCGCGTTTCAGTTTACTGTCAACGCTGCATTTTACCTGCAATGAGCGCCGGCACGTTGTCTTCTATCTGTTTAATCGCATGATTGATCGCACGTTCAAATCCGTCCTGCACAGCATTACCGTGACTCTTCACAATGATCCCACGCAAACCTACCAGCATAGCGCCATTGTAGCGCGACGGGTTCAGGTCTTTGCGGATATCGCGCAACAGGGGCTGGGCCAGCCAGCCCAGCAACCGGTAATACCAGGTTGAGCGGATGCTGCCCAGTAACCGTCGCTGCATGACTTTCACCGCACCGGCGCTGGTTTTTATGGTGATATTGCCGGTAAAGCCGTCACAGACAATGACATCGGCCACACCGTCAAAAAGCTGGTTACCCTCTATGAAACCAATATAGTTCACGCCCGGGCTATCGGCCAGCAGTGTCGCCGCTTCGCGGATTTCCGGGGTACCCTTGTTGGCCTCTTCACCAATATTAAGCAGGGCCACTCGCGCATGCGGACGATCCGACAGGCTCGAAGCCACCACCGCACCCATCAGGGCAAACTGGTAGAGCTCTGCGGCAGTGTTACTGATGTTGGCACCGACATCGAGCAGATAGCTGTAACCACCTGCCCGGGTGGCTGGCAACATGGCCATGATGGCCGGCTTGTCGATACCCGGAATGGCATCAAGCAGATGCCTGCCAGCCATCAGCAAGGCACCGGTGTTGCCCGCGCTGACGCAGGCATCTGCAAGCCCCTGGCGCAACCGGTCGACGGCAATGAACATGGAAGAATCACGGTTGCCGCGCAGGACACTGTCCGGACGGGCATGGGAGCTGATGGCAACACAGGTATGAACAATTTCGATGCGCTCTGCGTTTCCCGCAGAGACCGAGGCCAACAAAGGAGTAATCTGTTGCTCGTCACCAATCAGAGACAAATGCAATGACGGGTGTGTTGCCAGGACAGCCAGCGCCGCAGGCACGGTCACCGGGGGGCCAAAATCCCCCCCCATGACGTCAATCGCGATGCGCCTGACTTCAGTCAAACTTATTCGTCGCCGAGGTTCAGTACTTTTTTGCCTTTGTAGAAACCATCCGCAGTCATGTGGTGACGACGGTGTACTTCGCCAGTGGTCTTGTCCACTGACAGGGTTGGGCCTGTCAATGCATCGTGACTGCGACGTTGATCGCGACGGGCGCGGGATTTTTTGTTTTGCTGAACGGCCATGCTGAATGCTCCTGATGTCTGAAACTGCTAACTACTGGTTAAGCTGATTAATCGTAATGCCCGATCCGCTAGTGCTTATCGGACCTGTTCTTCAATGTTGCCAGGACGGAAAACGGGTTACTGGCCTGTTTTTCCTCAGCCTGGTCGCTGTGCTCAATACCAACGCCCTTTTCCAGCACATCCTGGACAATGGCGGCGTCACATTGCGTGTGCGTGCTGACGATAGGCATGCACAGTATCAATTGTTCTTCTACTATATCGGCCGGGCTCAGCGTTTCTTCGTCGCTAAGCCAGGGGTCCAGCGCGGCCGGCAGTTCCTTCGCCATGGCTTCGGTGCTGACCACCGCCAGCTCGAACCGCTCGCCCAGACTGATCTGCACCGGTTCCAGGCACCGCTGGCATTGTACATTGACCGTTGCCCACAGCTCGCCATCTATCCGGCGCCGCCGGTCCTGATCAAACCGGAACGACAACACTGCCTCAACTGTTCCATCAGTATCCGCCAGCATGGCTGACAGGTTCTTCAGCGACGTCAGGGGCAGATAACCAGCCACCTTCTGCTCGTGCCGGAACGCCTTGCGGGCATCTACGAACGGCAGTAGCGGGGATGCAAAATCGAGGGTCTCAGCCATAGGCGCGCAATGATAGGGGCACAAAAGGTTTCTGTCAAAAAATTCTGCTCATTTTCGCATATTTTACCGCCTGTTACCGGCGTTTTTCTCAGTCCAGCCGGTCAATAAGCGATTTCATCTCATCACGCAGCGGCGCTGCCACTGTCAATACCTGGCCTGACACCGGGTGCCGGAAGCTCAGACTGGCGGCATGCAGGTTCAGGTGCCTGACCGATGCAAAGTCATGGCGGCGATCAAAGGTATATTTGCTGTCTCCGATAATCGGATGCCCGGCATACTGGCAATGCACCCTGATCTGGTGCGTACGGCCGGTGACCGGCATCGCCTCCACCAGGCTGGCATTGCTGAACACCTGCAGCACACGAAAGCGTGTCAGAGATACTTTGCCGTCCGCCTGCACGGTTACAATCCGCTCCCCGACATGAGGCTGATGCTTCTGCAGGGAGACATCGACCTGATGGAGATCATTTGGCCAAACACCATGCACCAGGGCCTGATAGGTTTTCTCCATCACTTTTTGTTTAAGATCCGCCTGTAACACCTTTAATGTTTTGCCATTTTTTGCAATCAGAATACAGCCGGAAGTATCCTTGTCCAGTCGATGGACCAGTTCCCGGTACTGCCCTTCTCCGGCCATGGACCTCAGCGCCTCGATCAGGCCAATACGCGACCCCGACCCGGCATGCACCGCCAGCCCGGCCGGTTTGTTGACGGCCAGCAAGTGTTCATCCTCATAGAGCACGCTCCCATCAAGCAGTTGCACCAGGCTGGCGCCGGGTATCGCCGCCGGCTCCTGCTCACTCAGACGCAGCGGCGCCACCCGCACAATATCGCCAGTGGTCAGGCGCGAATCAGGCTTGCAGCGCTTCTTGTTGATACGGACTTCGCCCTTGCGGATCAGACGATACAGATGTGATTTGGGCAGACCTTTCAGGCGACTGAGCAGAAAATTGTCCAGGCGCTGACCGTCGGCATGCTCTGACACATCAATCAGCTGCACGCCGGTCCTGATCCCTTCAGACTGTGTCTGGGTCATAACTAATGTCCTGATCTTGATGGCCCTGCCGCGGTGCAAGCCGCGCAAAGTCGGCAATTATAACATCCGGCAGCGGGGTTTACCCGACACGAAGGTGATGAATGGTGTAAAATCGCGGCTGTTTTTCACTGATCATGGCAGTTTATCGATCCCGGCGTATCGCCCCCGCCTGATCGGCCCGGATCAACCAGCACAGGACAGAACCAAGACATGCTTACCATCCGAGAATCTCTGGAAGCCGCCGTCACCGACGCACTGATCAAAGTGACCGGGCAAAGTGATGCCAAGGCACAGGTTAACTACGCAACGCGGGCCGAGTTTGGCGACTACCAGGCCAACGGCGTCATGTCCGTGGCGAGGCAACTGCGCACCAATCCGCGCGATCTGGCCGTCAAGGTTGTGGCAGAAATCAATGGCGGCGACCTGCTGGCCAGGACTGATGTCGCCGGCCCCGGCTTTATCAACCTGTTTCTGAGCAATGAAGCGCTGGCCCAGCGCGCCAGCGAATGCCTGAACAATACCGACAAATTGATTCTGCCGGTGGACAAACCACAGACCATTGTCGTTGACTATTCCAGCCCCAACCTGGCCAAGGAAATGCACGTCGGTCACTTGCGGGGCACCATCATTGGCGATGCCATCGTGCGCATCCTGGAAGCACTGGGACATTGTGTGGTTCGCCAGAACCATGTAGGTGACTGGGGTACACAGTTCGGCATGCTGATCGCGCACCTGAAAACCCTGAGTGATGACAACCAGGCCCTGGCCAGAAATCTGTCCGACCTGGAAGTATTTTATCGCGAAGCCAAACAACGCTTTGACGCGGACCCGGAGTTCGCTGAACTGGCACGCAGCTATGTGGTGCGCTTGCAGCGGGGCGATCCGGAATGCCTGGAGGCCTGGCAACGCTTTATTGACGAGTCCCTGCGCCATTGCGAGGAAGTCTACGACATGCTCGGCGTGAGCCTGAAACGCAGCGACCTGTGCCCGGAAAGTTTTTACAACAATGTGCTCGCCGAGATCGTGCAGGAACTCGACAAAAAAGAACTGCTGACCCGCTCTGAAGGCGCCAACTGCGTCTTCCTGGAAGAGTTCACCGGCAAGGACGGCAACCCGCTACCCGTCATCGTGCAAAAAAGCGATGGCGGCTACCTGTATGCCACCACCGACCTGGCTGCCGTCCGACACCGATGCCATCAACTGGGCGCCGACCGTGTACTGTATGTAGTGGATGCGCGACAGAGCCTGCATTTCCAGCAGGTATTTGCCGTCGCCCAGCGTGCCGGTTTCGCACGCAGCGAGTGCCATCTGGAACACATCGCCTACGGCACCATGATGGGCGAAGACGGCAAGCCCTTTAAAACCCGTAGCGGCGACACGGTTAAGTTACAGGACCTGCTGGTCGAAGCCGTCCGCCGTGCATTTACCCTGGTCAGCGAGAAAAACCCCGACCTGCCCGAGGCAGATCGCCAGCAGATCGCCGACACCGTAGGTATTGCGGCAGTCAAATATTCAGAACTGTCGAAGAATCGCACCAGCGACTACATTTTCGACTGGTCCAGCATGCTGTCTTTCGAAGGCAATACCGCGCCCTACCTGCTGTACGCCTATGCGCGAATTCAGAGCATATTGCGTCGTCTGGCCGAAGATGGCGCGACACCTGGCGAGCACATCGTGCTGGATGCCGCAGAGGAACGCGCCTTGGCCATCAAGGTGTTGCAGTTCACTGAAATCGTTCGTCAGCTGGGCGCGGATTGTTATCCGAACCAGTTGTGCCTTTATCTATATGAACTGTCGGGCACGTTCATGAGATTCTATGAAGGCTGTCCTATTCTGAAAGCGGATGCTGAGCTCAGGCAGTCCCGCCTGGCTTTGGCGGCGCTGACGGCGCAGACGCTGAAGCGCGGCCTTAACCTGCTGGGCATAGAACCACTGAACAGGATGTGATGCTGAAGTTTCCAGAACCGCCGCGCGTGGCTGGGTGGAACACCTTCAGGGGACGCCGTGAACCCGTCCATGGGGGCTCTTATGCGGCGTCCCTGCCGCATAAGCCCCTTCAGGTGCCACCCAGCCCCCCGCGGCTAGTGCCTGCGTCAAGTCTGCAGTCTCCGATCCCGATGCTTATAGAGCTTTGGAGCCGAATCAATCTGTAAGCGGGCGGACAAGTGAGGCAATCATCCCGGCTTTTTGCGATTAGGGCATTCACAACTTAAGCGATGAGCACGGAGGCCTGTGCATAACCATCTACCCCGAAGATGTGTACCCGACTACAACGTGCGACTTGCGCATCGAAGCCATTAGCGATGCCGGCTTGCACAAGCCGGGCGGGACTGGATGGCACCTGAAGGGGCTTGTGCGGCAGGGAAGCCGCACAAGAGCCTCCATGGATGGATTCACGGCGTCCCCTGAAGGTGTTCCATCCAGTCCCGCCCGGCGATCTCAACCGAGGTCGCTTGTTCCATCCAGTCACGACCGGCGATATCAAACGAGGCCGCCTGTTCCACCTCCACTCCGAAGGGCAACAAGACGCAGCCGCAAAAACAGTGTTAACATAAAACCGCTGGGAGCAAACATCTTAAAAGGAATTAAGGAAAACCTCCATGCCTGACCAATTTGACTGGGTCTGTGGCAACGCCATAACGACAGGCGAAAACTCGCCGCCCAATGTCATAGAGCCGCACACTGCGCCGGTTATCTATCCATCCAGCCTCATTCCCGATCGCTACCGGTTAATTGCCGGTGGGTTACTTTATTTTCGTCGCAAGGAACATGTCTTTGCTAACGTGGCATGACTACGAGGACACTTTTTGTCATGACAGATATCGCAATCAGGGTTGAAAAATTGAGCAAGGCTTATCGATTGGGCTCTGCTGCGGAGCGTCCCGAGACGCTGGTCCAGGCCGGTTTGAATCTTATGAGTGCCCCGCTGCGCAACCTCAAAAGACTGCGCAAGCTCGACACATTTTCCAGCGATCGCGAGTCAAGCGACATCCTCTGGGCGCTTAAAGATGTCTCCTTTGATATCAGGCGCGGAGAAGTTGTCGGCTTCGTCGGCCGCAATGGCGCCGGTAAATCAACCCTGCTTAAAATCCTTTCCCGGATCACGGAGCCGACGTCGGGGCGCATAGAGATCAGAGGCAGGGTTTCCAGTTTGCTGGAAGTGGGTACGGGCTTCCACCCGGAACTGTCCGGCCGCGAGAACATCTACATGAACGGTACAATCCTGGGCATGAAGAAGGTCGAGATCGACCGTAAATATGACGAGATTGTTGAATTTTCCGGTGTGGAACGCTTTCTGGAAACACCGGTGAAACGTTATAGCTCGGGGATGAAAGTAAGACTGGCATTTTCAGTCGCCGCGCACCTAGAGCCGGAGATACTCATCATCGATGAGGTTTTAGCCGTCGGTGATGCGGAGTTTCAGAAAAAGTGCCTGGGCAAGATGCGGGATGTGGCGGGCGGTGGTCGCACGGTGCTGTTCGTGAGTCACAATATGTCAGCGATTCAGAATCTATGTACTCGCGCTATCAGCATGGCGGCGGGACAGGTGTGTGACGATGGCGCAACCGATGAAGTCATTGAAAATTATCTGGCCAGGTTTTCAGAAAAATCCTGCGGGTTCACCAACAACCCGGAACGCAGGACGTCGTCGGCCGCGACGTTCACCGGTGGCCGCATGCTGACGATCGAGGGCGCCGATAATCCCAACCCTTGTGCGGGGGAGCCAACGGTATTTGAACTTGATTATGTGGCCGAGCGAGCATCAATCGAGGCCTGGGTGGTTGTCGTTATTTTCAATCAGCACAATGTGCCTGTTACCCAGTTGAGGACCGAGCCCCCGCTCTGCCTGGGCAAACGTGGTAGTGTCAGGCTGACGCTCGAGCATACACCCTTGCCTATCGGAAAATATTCGGCCGAAGTCAGGATCAGGCAAAAAGACGAGAGTATCGACCGCGTCCCAAACGCATTTCAGTTTGAAATCTTTGTCATGAAAGACTACCACCATCTTGGCAGAATCAGTTCCCGCTTTTCCAGTGCCCTTACGCATCAGAATGTGGAACATACCATAAAGGGTGCGCCGCAAACTGACGAACGTGACTGTCCGAATGAAATTGATGCACGATCAACCGTTAGTGGTGATCGACCTGGCTGGACCGTCCAGGAGCCGGGCTCTGTAACAAACCTATAATTCTCGGGTTTATTTGTGAGTAAAAAGCATAAGTCGTTTGAGCGCATTAAGAGAAAGGCAGACCAGATCGCGCGCCGGGTCTTCGGCGAGCACCCTGTGCCTGTTTTCGAAGCGTCGGCGTCCCGACATCATCGCCGGGTATCGTTGCTCGAGTTGCGGCTTCGCACAGTGCGTCGGCGGGTTGTCAGCAGACAGTCTTTTTCTGGCGTCCAATCGTTTCTGCAGTTTGCGGGGTTTCCGAGATCTGGCCACTCACTAATCGGATCGCTGATCGACGCGCATCCGCGCGGGATCGTTGCACACGAACTGGACATTCTTGGCCTGATCGATGCGGGCTGGTCGCGCCGTGACATTTTCTCGCTCATCGAGTCGGAAAGCGCCGCCTTCATGAAGCATGGGCGGTACTGGAACGGGTTCGCCTATGTTGTGCCGGGCCAGTTCAACGGACGTGCCGCAGCGCCCATCATCATGGGAGACAAGAAAGGTGACTGGGCAGTGCGGCGCATGCAGCGCGATCCGGGCCTGCTGGAGCGCCTGCATGAAACCATCGACATGCCGTGCAAGTGGTTGCTGGTCGTTCGTAACCCGTTTGACAATATTGCGACCATGTCGCTCAGGCGTGGCGGAACTTATGATCGCTTGCGGATCTCATCGCCCGATTCTGAGACGTTTCGCGCGCGTCTGAAAGCCGAGACCGGAAAATCTATTGCCGACAAGGCCGATGACAACATGATCGAGGATTTCGTCGGGCTTTGCCATGGCGTCGCCGCGATGCAGTCGCGGGTGGCACCCGAACACTGGCTCGGCGTCGGTTACGAGAGCTTCGCGGAAGCCCCAGTGGAGGGCCTGGGCCGTATCCTGGATTTTCTGGACCTGTCCGATCAGGGCGGGTTCGTCGCCGATGCGGCCTCGATCGTCCGGGCGGGCGGGAGCCGCAGCCGCCACAGCGTCATTTGGTCACAAGCGCAGATTGACCGCGTCCGCGAGGCCATCGCCGAATTCGAATTCCTGTCCCTGGCCGAAACGGGAGAGCCGTAATGAACCGGCATTCCCGCGCTCCCATTCTGATTTCATGCCTCGGGGTCCAGGACGACATCACGCTTTTGCCACACTTTCTGGCACACTATCGCGATCTGGGCATCCAACCGGGGTCTGCGCATGTCATTGTGCATGCACCGGACCCAGGCCACCCGGGCGTGGCGGAGGCCCGTAAAACGCTAGCCGCATTCGGTCATGAGCCCGCCGAGATCTGGACCGATTCCTATTCCAGTGGTGCCATGTGGGAGCGTCGCCGTGCCGTGCAGGCGCGCGTCGCGAAGGACCAGGATTGGATCATAAATGCGGATGTGGACGAGTTCCATGAGTATCCTGCCGACTTGGCCACGGTTCTGGATTGGTGCGAGGCACGCGATGTTACTTGCGTGCAGGGACCCTTCATCGACCGGATTGCATCCGACGGTCGCCTGGCAGCAGTGCCAGTAAAATCGCCGCTTGATCCGCAGTTCCCCGTAAAGGCCGAGGCGATGCTGCGGATCGCGGGCACTGAAGGCAAACATAACCAGTATGGTACGGTTAAACTGATGCTCCATCGCGGCGATGTAATGCCCAGTCGGGGCGGACATCACCCGCGCCAGGACGGGGGCAGGATCCAATACGCATTGCACCGGCCGCTGGCAGAATTTCCGGAAATTACCCGGCCGGCGTTCCGGTTTTCACATCCATTCCGGGTGCATCACTACAAATGGACTGACACGCTGATCACGGGGTTGCGCCGAAGGCTTGCCGATCCAGCGGTTAGCCCCGCCGGATACGACTACGGTATGCGGCTACTGGCTTATTTCGACGCGCATGACGGGTTCGATGTGCAGGATCTGGCGCAAGACGATGGCAAATACCGTTCGATTCTGCCATGGCGTATGCAGATGGCCGTCTTGCGGCGGGGAACGCGACTTCGCAGTGTCGCGGGCAAGGTCAAGCAACGCTTCAAAAGGATTTGATAATGATGTCATGGACGACACGCCAACTGACCCGAGGCTCGGACGCAGGTCAGTTCCATAGCCACAGCTATTACGATATCCCCATTTTCAGCGCTGACAGTCACCTCGTCATCCTGTACCGCACAGATGTCGCCGGGCGGCATCCAACCCCTGAAGACCGAATAGAGATCGGCATGATCGACATCACCAATCCCGCTCTGACATGGGCGCCACTCGGCGAAAGCCGGGCCTGGAGCGTGCAACAGGGCCCGATGGCCCAGTGGGTGCCGCCGGTGGAAGGCGCGGCTTACCGCGCGATCTGGAACGATCGAGAAGACGGGCGCTTCGTCGCGCGGATCACCGAACCGCGATCCGGTGTCGTACGCACCCTGCCCCGACCGGTCTACGCGGTCTCTCCGTCCGGGCGCGATGCCTTGTCGGTCGATCTTGCACGGCTCGACACTCTCAGACCTGGTTATGGCTATCCCGGTGGCGTGCGTGGAACACTGACGCGCCGCCCCTCGGACGACGGCGTATGGCGGATGGACATTGAAACCGGAGAGGCCACGCTGGTTCTGTCGCTGAAACGGGCTGCCGAATTTATGACACGCCGGATCGGTCTGCGTGGACGGCTGGGCCATTTGCGGCGCCGTTATACTTACTGGTTCAACCACGTGAAAATATCGCCAGACGGGAAACGCTTTACGGTCAAGCTGCGATTTCGCGTTCCCGGAGGTCCCTGGAACGACACCATGGGTGCCAGCCTGACCTGCGGTATCGATGGCAGCGACCTCCGCCTGCTGGCCACGGCGACATCCCACGTCATCTGGATGGACAATGCGCGGCTCTATTTCTGGCAACGTGGCGCGGTCCGTCTGTTTAGCGACGCGGGGCCAGGATGCGAGGAAGATGTTATCGCGCCCGACATACTGAATGCCAACGTACATATTCGCGAGATGCCCGGCGCACCCGGCTGGTTCGTCTATGACACCCCGTACCGCGAAGACATCGACGTGATGATGCTGGACCAGGCTACAAGTCGAGCCCACGCTATCGCGCGGTTTACAGGCCACGTCCCCGCAAGGGGGCCTTTCCGTTGTGACCTGCATCCCTGCCCAAGTCCCGATGGGCGGCATGTCATCGTCACTACGCTGCAGGACGGCGGGCGTCAGGTGCACCTTCTGAGTAAAGGTGTGTCGACGACGGAGCCCTGCACTGCCGGGAAGGTCAGCACGGTCGCAGGCTCTGCATGAGTACGCCTGAAATCAGCGTTCTGATGTCGGTCCGAAACGCTCAGAAATTCCTGGACCAGAGTTTGCAAAGCCTGTCCGAGCAGACGCATCCGTCGGTCGAATTCGTCACCATGGACGACAATAGCAGCGACGCCACACCCCGCTTGCTGGCCGCCTGGGCGAGCCGGGATCCGCGTGTCCGCATCTTTCGGCTGAAGGCCCACCAGTCAAGCGGCCTCGCCAATGCGCTGAACCTCGGTCTGGAGCATTGCCGTGGCAAGCTGATCGCGCGGGCGGACGGCGATGATATATATCACCCTGACCGGCTGGTGCTACAGCACGCGCGGATGCGGGCAGACCCGGAACTGGCAGCGCTCTCCTGCGGCTTTCGCCGTATTGACGAGGAAGGCCGCCCGCTCGGTGACAGGCTGCCCCTCGTTGGCCCTGAAAGAATCGCGTTCACCACGCTTTTCCAAAGCTCGCTGCTGCATTCAGGGGCGATGATCCGCGCCCGGTGGCTGCGCAAGGTCGGGGGTTATGACACGGCATACTGGACAGCACAGGACAGTGACCTGTGGGCGCGCTTGATCGCAGCGGGCGGGCGTCTGGACAACCTGCCCGATTTGCTGGTCAGTTACCGGATCCACGGCGAGTCATTGATGAAAAGGCGCGGACCGGAGGGTAAGGCGCTTAGCCTTAGCGTTCCCGCGCGCACACAGGCAACTTATCTGGGTGGTGCGCCAAAGGAGCACGACGCCGCAGCAGTCGTTGCTCTGTATCAGGGCGCGCGACTGGACTCACATACCCTGCGACGCGGTCTTCAGGGGGCGGAACGAATCATGAAGGTGGCGCAGGGTCGCGAACCGCCTGAGGTCCTGGCCTATACACAGGCGCGGTTCCTTGAAAGTCTGGAGCGCCAACTGGCCTGGAGCCCATCCCGGAATCTGCTGAGGCGTTGGCAGTTGAAAAGGGCGAGACGGCGCTGGCAAAACATATAGCCGGACGGGGCTGCGTGGCCCCTTAAGGGGCCACGCAGCCCCGTGCGGCGATCTCCAACGGGGACGTCACAGATCCTTGCGAATTAATCGCAAAGCTCAAGCAGCAGCTTGTTCAACTGCCGACTGAACCGTGCTGGATCTTCCAGTTCATTGCCATCAGCCAGGCTCGCCTGATCAAACAGCAGAGAGATCAGATCCGTAAACCGCTCCTCGTCCTGCTCATGCTCCAGCTTGTTGATCAGCGGATGATCCGGATTCAGCTCAAAAATGGGCTTGGTTTCCGGTACCGGCTGACCGGAGGCCTGCATGATCTTGCGCATCTGCGCACCCATGTCGTCGTCATCCAGCGCCAGACAGGCCGGTGAATCCGTCAATCGATGGCTGACCCTCGATTCCTTGATGCGATCGCCAAGTGAGGTTTTAACCCGCTCCAGCAAAGGCTTGAAGGTTTCTTCGCGTTTTTCCTGCTCAGCCTTCTCGGTTTCATCATCCAGTTTGCCCAGATCCAGTTCACCACGGGTGACGTCCTGCAGAGACTTGCCGTCGAACTCATGCAGATGGCTCATCAGCCACTCGTCGATACGGTCCGAAAGCAACAGTACCTCAATGCCTTTTTTGCGGAAGATCTCCAGATGCGGACTGTTCTTGGCCGCTTTTTCAGAGTCGGCGATCAGGTAGTAAATCTTCTCCTGTTCCGGCTTCATGCGTGCCACATAGTCTTCCAGGCTCTGATCCTGACCCTTGGATTCGGGATGCGTGCTGTTGAACATCAGCAGTTTGGAGATATTCTCGCGGTTGGCGAAATCTTCACCGGGCCCTTCCTTGAGTACCTGGCCGAATTCACGCCAGAATGTGGCGTACTTGTCCTTGTCGTCTTTCTTGAGCTTGCTCAGCATGTCCAGTGCGCGCTTGGTCAGCGCACTGCGCATGGAATCCACGGCCGGATCTTTCTGCAGGATTTCCCGCGAGACGTTCAGGGAAATGTCATTGGAATCCACCACGCCTTTGATAAAGCGCAGATACAGCGGCAAGAACTGCTCCGCCTGATCCATGATGAAGACCCGCTGAACATACAGTTTCAGTCCGCGCACGCCATCGCGATTCCACAAGTCAAAGGGCGCCCGGGTCGGCACGTACAGCAGGCTGGTGTATTCGAGCTTGCCTTCGACCTTGTTGTGGCTCCAGCCCAGCGGTTTTTCGTAGTCATGCGAAATATGCTTGTAGAACTCCTCGTACTCTTCCGGCTTGACCTCGGTGCGGGGGCGCGTCCACAGCGCCTTGGCGTCATTCACCGCCTCGTACTCGGTCTTTTTGTCGCCGGCCTCCCCTTCTTCGTCGTCCTTTTCACTGGGCTTGGGCATGAGCACAGGGATGGCGATATGGTCAGCGTACTTTTTCACAATCTGTTTCAGGCGGAAACTGTCCGCAAATTCTCGCGCGTCCTCACGCAGATGCAGGATGACGGTGGTTCCTCGGCTTGCCTTTTCCGTGCCTTCAATCGTGTAATCTGACTCGCCTGATGAAGTCCAGTGCACACCTTCTGAGGCACCAGCCCCAGCCTTGCGGGTCAGCACCTCAACTTTATCGGCAACAATAAAGGCAGAATAAAAACCGACGCCGAACTGGCCGATCAGCTGTGAATCCTTTTTCTGGTCGCCACTCAGCGACTCCAGAAACTGGGCCGTACCCGAGCGCGCGATGGTGCCCAGATTGCTGATCACATCTTCGCGCGACATGCCGATACCATTATCTGAAATGCTGACGGTGCCAGCGTCCTGGTCAAAATCGATGACGACTTTCGGATCAGGATCGTCTTCCAATATGTCTGGCCGCGACAACGCTTCAAAGCGCAGCTTGTCTGCGGCATCAGATGCGTTCGAAATCAGTTCACGCAGAAACACCTCTTTATTACTGTAGAGGGAGTGAATCATCAGTTTCAGAAGCTGCTTTGCTTCCGTCTCGAATCCGCGCGTTTCCTTGTTAATTTCCGTAGCCATGTAAACCCCTGCTGCATCAAACCTGGTTAAATAAAAAAACCCGGTAGCCTTTTCGGATACCGGGTTCTTTTATTGGGTCGTCAAACCGCTTTTTCAAGTCTGCCGTTGGCAGCCTGGCGATCAAGCTTCTCGATAGTACTCGATGGACTCCTGCTTGCGCTGCTGCAGGGTTTCATAACGGTTCTTGGAGCTCTCGATATAGGTCAGGAACTGTTGTGCGTTATCAACACCCAGGTTCTGGGCAGCGCGAGCCGCAGCTTCTGCTTCATCAAAACGATCCAGCTCAACCAGAGCACGGGCCAGAGACAGCTGTACGTCACCCTGATTTTCCAGCCCACCACGTTGCAGTGCAGTCTGCATTGCGTCAACAGCACTGGCGTAGTCTCGGTTCATCAGGTGGATATAACCCAGGTAGTCCCAGGATTCGCCATCGTCGGCCAGTTCTGTCAGGCGCTCTGCGGGTTCCACGGCACCTTCAAACTCCGACGCCATGATATACATCTGGGTCAGGCGGCGCAGATTGGACTCGTTCTCTTCCACGATGCCCTGCTCTATGCCGTCTTCCATGACCTGGATGCCACGGTACGGCGCATCAATGCCCGCCAGCGACTGTGCCAGGTTCAGGAACTGAGCCTCACTGTCCATATAGCCTTTGACATAGGTCAGCTCCAGTGTCTGCAGGCGCTTGGCATCATCTTCCAGGTAGCCATAAATGGCTGCCAGGTTGCGATACTCGGGCGCCTCGTCAAACAAAGCGATCATCGTACGTGTCACGTCCAGCGCGCTACGATAGTCTTCCAACTCGATATACATCAAATTGAGCAGACCATAGATGTTCTTACGCAGCTCACCACCTTCGGCAATCACCATATCCATATGGTTGATCAACAACGGAATCGCTTCCTGGTAGTTTTCCAGGTTGTAATAGGACGTTGCCAGAATCAGGAAAATGTTGGCATCTTCCTCGACCGACAGCTCGCGCCAACGGTTCAGCGTGTCGATCGCTTCCTCAAAACGTTCTTCGCTGGCATACAACTGACCCAGGGACCGCAAGGCTCGCAATCGTGCCTCTTCCCGCAATTCCGGGATAGTCAGAATGCGCTCAAAGGTCGCCAGGGCATTGTCGATGTCATCAATTGCCAGGTAGTAGTTGGTATAGAAGTTGAGCAGTGTTGATTTCTCAAAGTTATTCAGCGAGTCATAACGCTCATTCAGACTATCCAGCTCACGCTTGGCACGCTCGAGATCAGGTTCGACACCTTCTTCGGGCGGATTCATCAGCTCGTTGATTTCAGAAATCACCCGGAATACTCGATCACTCAGCACTTCCGAAGAGCGTGTGGGTGGCGGTTGTCGCGGGCCATCATCTTCGTCTTCCTGAGCCGACGCAGTGGCCATGAAAGCCGCCTGGCCGACCAGGGTCGACGCAGCAAACGTCATCGCCAACAGAAGCGATTTATATTTGAACTTCGATTTCAACATAAATTACTCCTCCAGCTGATAGCGGAACACGTACTGAACGTTGGGCACATCAACGGCCTCACCATTCACTACGCGTGGCTGAAAACGGAAGCGTTCAGCAGCGCGAATAGACGCCGAGTCAAACATGCCACGTGGTTCCGCATCAACAACAACAACATCCCGTACACCACCAGCAGCCGTCACCGTGAACGACACCTGACACCAGCCTTCAATGCCACGCTGTGCGGCACGGGTCGGATAGGTTGGCTGAATGTTAACCAGTGGCAACATTTCGCCATCTGAGACGCCAAGGCCTGCCGCACCAATATCGAGACCGATATCAATATCGGCAGCACCGCGGTCGATGTTCAGACCGGCAGTGTTGTCCATATCGACATTGCGGTTTTCTGGTGGCGGTGGTGTTTCCTCGATCTGTTCAATTTCCTCGGGACGCTCAACTTCACGAATAACTTCCATCGCGATCTCGGGCATTGTCGCGTCAACAATACGCACAACATTCGCGCGCTGTTCAAGCTGACTGCCCGTTGCAATCAGGGCCTGCATGAAATAGAACAGACCCAGAGTGATAAGTGCCGCCAGTACCAGAGAGATCAACCATCGAATTGCAATCATTGTTTAATTCTCCGTTGAAATGGACACAGATGCGATATTAGCGTCGCGGGCTGCTTCCAGGATTCTCAGAACATGCTGGTTTTCAGCTGATTCGTCACCCTGGATGACCACAGAAGCATTCGGTGTTTCCGCCAGACGGCGTTCAAACCTGCTTCTTATAAACCGAGCGTCAATCTGCTCGCCATCTATCCAGATCTGGCCATCACCGCTGACCGCGATCAGGATAAGATCCTGAGAGCGCGATTCAGCCGTTGATGCGTCCGGTTTGTTGACATCAATACCGGCTTCGGTGACAAACACCGAGGTCACGATAAAGAAGATCAGCAAGATGAAAACGACATCAAGCATCGGGGTCAGATCAATCTCCCCGGTGTTTTCGTCATCATCGCGTTTCTTCATTAAACCTGATTTCATTATTATGCCTTTATCGTATCTTATAAATTATTAGGACATATGATCTTCAAGAAGTTCCAGGTCACGGTCAACTCGGTGCTTTAACCAGTTGGAGGCAAAGATACCGGACAGTGCGCCAACCATGCCCGCCATTGTCGGGATGGTGGCTTTCGAAACACCACCTGCCATGGACTGGGCGTCACCGCCGCCGGTAAATGCCATAACGTAGAACACTTCAATCATGCCTGTCACCGTGCCCATCAAGCCCAGCAGCGGACATACCACTACCAGAGACTCGATCATGGGCAAGGTCGACTTCAGATCCAGCGACACTTCAGAGATCATCAGGTTACGGATCTGCTGGGCGCGCCAGGAACGGGTGTCGCTGCGACCGGCCCACACCGCGAGGGTCTGTTTGACCCTCTTGGCATGAGTGGAATGCAGATACCAGACCCGCTCGAAAATCAGCGACCACATGACCAGCAACAGAGCACCGATGATCCACAGTACCGGTCCGCCCCTGTTCATGAAGTCCATGATCGCATCAGAAAAATCGAGCAGTGCGAAATACATGGAGCCCCCTTAAGCCTGAGCCTTGTTACCGGTGGCTTCAGCTTTCCGGGCGATAAGACCAGTGGCCTGCTCTTCCAGGATGTGGATGATGCGATCACTCTTGCTCTTGACCCAGGTATGCATAAGGATGCATGGGATCGCCGCAACAATACCAAGTACCGTTGTCATCAGAGCCATGGAGATACCACCGGCCATGATGGTCGGATCACCGGCACCGTACACCGTGATCTGCTGGAACACCTGAATCATACCGGTTACCGTACCCAGCAGACCCATCAGCGGAGCAATGGTGGCGATGATCTTGATCATCGTCAGGAAGCGCTCCAGGGCAGGTGTTTCCTGCAGAATCGCTTCACCCAGCTTCAGTTCCAGGGTTTCGGTGTCGACATTCGGGTTGGACTCGGCCACCAGCAATACACGACCCAGAGGGTTGTTGCTGCTGGCTTTGTCAGACTTGACCTGTGCATTTACCTTGGCGGCAGTCAGCGTCAGCATGAAGGAACGGATGATACCGATCAGCACGCCGATCAGACCCAGACCGATGATCATGAAACCAATCGGGCCCGCGTTCTGCTCAACCTGCTCCGCAGGAGTCGGAAAGTTGATCAGGTTGGCCATCAGGCTGCCACCCACGGCGCCAGTCGGGTCAATGCCCACTTTGGTGAAGCCGCTTTCAGCGCTTGCCAGCTCCTCGGCCCGTGCCAGAATGTCGCCGCTTGGCTGACGCGGCAGCACCTGCAGGTGACCCACATCGCCGTTGTAGGACAAATACTCACCATCGCCAATGGCGTTGAAAGAGCCGATACGGGTGATCAGGCGATTTTCCTGCTCACCTGATGCCAGACCTACAGTGTCTTCGTACTGTACAACACGACCGGCTTCGGTCATTTCCTGTTGCATGTAGAACCAGAAGCGCTCGATCTCGTCAACGCGCACCTGTTCAGTATCAGACGCCACACGGTCAATGAACGAGTCCAGGAACTCGGTGCGGCCTGGGTACTGGGCGCTGATCAGGGAGTCATCAAAGACGCTGCGGAAGTCACCGGCAACGCCCTGGATGGTACCCAGCAGTTCGTTCAGGTTGGCACGCACGTCACGCAACTGGGCACGCGCGGTGGCCAGTTCCTCGCGGTTTTCATCGAAAACCCCTTCCAGACGTGCGTTTTCGGCTTCTTCTTCCGCAACGCGTTCGCGCGTCTGCTGCAGAATCTGTTCCTGCTGGTTGACGTTCTGCTGGAAACGCTGCTCGCGCTCACGCGCTTCCTCGGACTCGGCAACACGGTTCTCTTCAACATCATTGAGCAGTTGCTGCAGACTCGAAGCCGGCTGTTGCGCAAACACCTGAGTGGATACGGCGAGCATAAGCCCGGTGACGGTAATACCTGCTAGTTTGATTATATTATTCTTCACTGTGCTAACTCCGGCGCAACGATTGGTACGTTAATAATTTCTGGTGCGATGGTACCGGTAGCAACGCTGATACCAGTACGAATGGCGTCACGGTAATTACCGTCATCAAGGGTCACCCATTGACGTGCCTCAGGGTCCCAGGCACCGGTCATTGAACGGTCCTTGGTCTGGAAAGTCAGGGCTATGCGACCCACACGCAGTATGTCCACATCCCGCTCGACACCATCAATGGTCAGTGTTGTCGGGTAGGTTTCGCGGGTACGTCCGTAGGCATTTTCGGTCTGATACAGCACCAGAATCTGGCGGAAGCGTTCTGCGGTGGAAACATTGGGGTTATCAATCGCGGCCTTGGCAAATTCGATACGGGCGCGGCGCGCTTCCAGGTGGAAGGGCATATCCAGTTCAACAAACTGCTCCATGCTGGAGATCATGCGATTCATCAGCAGCGGCAGCTCTTGTGTGACGTTGCGCACTTCAGCAATTGACTCTGCGATCGTTTCCAGATCCTGTTCCTGAATCGCGATCTGTCGACGCCAGTTGGCATTGAGTACCATCAGCGCTTCCAGGTTATCACTTTCCAGTTTGAAATCTTCGAACAGAGCGCTTGAAGAGTTGGAGAGACGGTTGATGGTCTCCTGAGACCGGGCTGCTGCCGCGTTAGTCTCGTCTACAACATTCAAGGCTCTGTCAATCGTGCTTGTATCTACGTCTTGCGCCTTGGCTGTTCCGATCACTAGCAGTGATGCGAGTGGTACCAGAACCTTGGAATATAATCGACGGTTATTCATGTGCCATCCTGTTATTGTATTAAACACTCTGATGCGAGCATCAGACGTGACATCTTTTCTTCATTACCGGCGCTCAGCGGTTAAACTTCATTCCGGTAAAGCTACCCCCGGAAAAAATACCGGGCTGCAAATACCAAACTACTACGATCCTTCGGTTTGCAATCTTTGCCTGGGCTCTTTTTACCGAGCTCTCTGTACTTGAGCTCTGCATAAATCAGGCCACCGGTTACCTTTCTACACGACTACACTCATTCGTGAGAAATTTGGTAACAAATGCCGCCAACATCATGCTATTTGGCGTAAATTCAGTACTCCCTGCCGAATTATGTCGTCAAGACTAACACAACCCGTTTGATTTTTTGAACCTCCGCAAGCAGAAATTTTCGCTTGCCCGAACAAACACCAGGGAGCGGCGCACCGTTCCGGGTCAAAGGCTTTCACCCTGCCCGAACGCGGTGCGACCGACCTTGTTACCAGCCAGTAACTTCCTTCAGTGCGTCACCGATGTCAGCCAGACTGCGGACAGTCTTGACACCGGCATCCTGCAAGGCGGCGAACTTCTCATCAGCCGTGCCCTTGCCGCCGGAAATGATCGCCCCGGCATGGCCCATACGCTTACCAGCCGGCGCGGTGACACCGGCAATGTACGATACCACGGGCTTGGTGACATGTTCTTTAATATAGGCGGCGGCTTCTTCCTCAGCACTGCCGCCGATCTCACCAATCATGACAATCGCTTCGGTTGCCGGGTCTTTCTCGAACAACGCCAGGATATCGATGAAGTTTGAGCCCGGAATAGGGTCGCCACCGATGCCCACGCAGGATGACTGACCGAAGCCGTGATCGGTGGTCTGCTTGACCGCTTCATAGGTCAGTGTGCCGGAACGCGACACAATGCCTACTTTGCCAGGCTTGTGAATGTGACCGGGCATGATGCCGATCTTGCACTCGCCCGGGGTGATCACGCCGGGGCAGTTAGGGCCGATCAGGCGTACACCCAGTTCGTCACACTTGACCTTGACGTCCAGCATGTCCAACGTCGGAATACCTTCCGTGATGCAGACAATCAGCTTGATGCCGCCATTGGCGGCTTCCAGTATCGAGTCCTTGCAGAACGGTGCCGGTACATAGATCACGCTGGCATCAGCGCCTGTGGCGTCAACGGCTTCGCGGACAGTATTGAAAACCGGCAGGCCCAGGTGCGTAGTGCCACCCTTGCCCGGTGTCACGCCGCCGACCATCTTGGTGCCGTAGGCAATGGCCTGTTCAGAATGGAAGGTGCCTTGTGAACCAGTAAAACCCTGGCAGATAACTTTGGTGTCTTTGTTGATCAGGATGCTCATTATTTACTCTCCGCGGCCTTGACGACTTGCTGGGCAGCGTCGGTCAGACTGGTTGCTGCGATGATGTTCAGACCACTTTCCTTCAGTACCTTGGCACCCAGATCAGCATTGTTGCCTTCCAGGCGCACGACAACGGGTACTTTCACGCCCACTTCCTTCACTGCACCGATAATGCCTTCGGCAATCATGTCACAACGCACGATGCCGCCGAAGATGTTGACCAGAACGGCCTTCACGTTGCTGTCAGAGAGGATAATCTTGAACGCCTCGGTAACGCGCTCTTTGGTCGCGCCGCCGCCCACATCCAGGAAGTTGGCGGGCTTGCCGCCGTGGTGATTGACAATATCCATGGTACCCATGGCCAGGCCTGCACCATTGACCATGCAGCCGATATTGCCATCCAGTGCCACGTAGTTCAGTTCAAAGCTGGCCGCATGCGCCTCGCGCGGATCATCCTGTGAAGGATCGTGCATCTCGCGCAGTTTGGGCTGACGATACATCGCATTACCGTCGATGCCGAGTTTGGCATCCAGGCAGTGCAGATTGCCGTCTTCTTTGATGACCAGCGGGTTGATTTCCAGCAGTGCCAGATCATAATCAACAAACAGTTTGGCCAGGCCCAGGAAGATCTTGGTGAACTGTTTGACCTGGTCACCCTGCAAGCCCAGCTGGAACGCCAGGTCGCGACCCTGATAAGGCTGCGCACCCACCAGCGGATCCACGATTGCTTTCAGAATCTTCTCGGGTGTGTCATGCGCCACTTTTTCAATTTCAACACCACCTTCGGTGGATGCCATAAAGACGATACGGCGCGAGGAGCGATCAACGACCGCACCCAGATACAATTCCTGGGCGATGTCGGTGCAGGACTCTACCAGAATCTTGCTCACGGGCTGACCATTGGCATCGGTCTGGTAAGTCACCAACCGCTTGCCCAGCCACTGTGCTGCGAATGCCTTGGCATCTTCCCTGCTCTTGATCAGTTTGACGCCGCCGGCTTTGCCGCGGCCACCAGCGTGCACCTGAGCTTTGACCACCCACATGTCACCGCCAATCTTGTCACAGGCTTCTGCTGCGGCCTCTGGCGTATCAACAGCAAAACCTTTGGAAACGGGCAATCCATATTCAGCAAAAAGCTGCTTGCCCTGGTATTCGTGTAGATTCATTCTGTAATTCCTCTGTTATAAAAGCGCACGAATCAATTGCGCTTGCGTTTGTTGGCAGCATGGATGGCATGACCGCCAACGGCCAATGCTGCTTCGTGCACTGCTTCCGACAGGGTCGGGTGAGAGAACATGGTCAGGCCCAGATCTTCGGCACTGGCACTGAACTCCATGGCGATCGCTACCTGCTGCAACAGATCGGCAGCGCTTGGCCCGATGATATGGGCGCCAAGCACACGATCTGTTTTGGCATGAGCAATCAATTTCACCAGACCGGTAGTGTCGTTGGCCGCCATGGCGCGACCATTGATGCTGAAGGGGAAGGTGCCAACACTGTATTCGACGCCCTCTTCCTTGAGCTGCTGTTCGGTTTTACCGACCCAGGCAATTTCCGGGTGGGTGTAGATGACAAAGGGCACCAGATCGTAGTTGACCTGGGTTTTCTTGCCGGCAATACGCTCAGCAATCATCACACCTTCTTCCATACCCTTGTGGGCCAGCATGGGCCCGCGCACCAGGTCGCCGGCAGCGTAAACACCAGGCACTTTGGTCGCACACTGCTCATCTACGACAACAAAGCCGCGCTGATCAACTTCTACGCCACAATCATCAGACAACAGGCCCTTGGACACCGGACGTCGGCCCACGGCAACAATCAGTTTGTCGAACACAATTTCCTGCTCGCCATCCTTGTCGGTGTAATTGACGGTGACAGTCTTGTTCTTGCCCTTGCCGCCAACTTTACTGCCCGATACCTTGCTGCCCAGTTTGATATCCAGTCCCTGCTTTTCAAAAACCTTTTTGGCTTCTTTGGCAACCTGTTCGTCAACGGCGGGCAGGAAACTGTCCATGGCCTCAAGCACAGTGACCTCGGAGCCCAGTCGCGACCAGACGCTGCCCAGTTCCAGACCAATCACACCGGCACCGATCACACCCAGGCGTTTGGGCACGGCAGTGAATTCGAGTGCACCGGTTGAATCAACAATGGTGTCCTGGTCGACGGGCGTCGGCGGTATGGCAATCGGTTCGGATCCAGCTGCCAGAATAATGTGTTCGCCTTCAAGCATGTGGGTCTTGCCATCAGCGTCAGTGACTTCCACTTTTTTGTCTTTCAGCAGCTTGCCTGCGCCCTGGATGCTGTCCACCTTGTTATGGGTGAACAGGCCCTTTACGCCCTGGGTCAGCTGCTTGACGATTTTCGCCTTGCGATCAATCATCGCCGGCACATCAATGGCGAGTTTTTCCAGCGAAATGCCGTGTATCTCAAAACCTTTCTGGGCCTCGGCATATTTGTGCGAGGAGTCCAAGAGTGCTTTTGAAGGTATGCAGCCCACATTCAGGCAGGTACCGCCAAAAACAGCCTCTTTCTTGTCGTCATGCCATTTTTCGACACAAATGGTCTTCATGCCCAGCTGCGCACAACGGATCGCCGCGACATAACCCGCAGGTCCGGCACCGATAACAACTACATCGTATTTTTTAGTCATAATTTTGTCCTGTCCGTTTGTCTTTCAGTTACTGACCCGTGAAACGCATGAGCCACAGCGCCAGTCTGGCTGTGACTCACGCGAAACGAGATGCATGCGGGATCCGCCCGATTGTCCAGGCAACGGCGATCAGATCTCCAGCAGAATTCTCGCAGGATCTTCCAACAGATCTTTGATTGTAACCAGGAACTGCACGGCCTCTTTACCATCAATCATGCGATGGTCGTAGGACAGTGCAAGATACATCATTGGCAATATTTCCACCTTGCCGTTCACCGCCATGGGTCGTTCCTGAATCTTGTGCATGCCCAGGATGGCTGTTTGTGGCGGGTTGAGGATGGGCGTCGACAGCAATGAGCCGAATACGCCACCGTTGGAGATAGTGAACGTGCCGCCGGTCATCTCATCCATGGACAATTTACCGTCCTGCGCTTTCAGACCATACTCACGAATCTTGGCTTCCACCTGGGCCAGACTCATGTGGTCGGCATTACGCAGCACCGGTACCACCAGGCCGCGGGGCGACGATACCGCCACACCGATGTCCTGATAGCCGTGATAGACAATGTCACTGCCGTCGATGGACGCATTGACAGCCGGATAACGCTTCAGTGCTTCAACGCAGGCTCGCACGAAGAACGACATGAAACCCAGACGCACACCGTCGTGCGTCTTTTCGAATTGATCCTTGTAACGTGAACGCAGCGACATCACCGGCTCCATGTTGACCTCGTTAAAGGTTGTCAGCATGGCGGTGGTCTGGGAAGCCTGCAGCAGACGCTCAGCCACCTTGGCGCGCAGGCGGCTCATGGGTACACGCTCTTCAACACGGCCGGAAGACATGTCTGCCACCGGGTGCTCGCGCTTGGCCGGAGCACTGGTACCGGACTTTGAGCCGCCTTCGATGGCGCTCATCACATCTTCCTTGGTCACACGGCCATCTTTACCGGTTCCGGTAACCTGATCCGCCTTGATGCCATGTTCTTCGGCCAGCTTTTTCGCTGCCGGACTCAGCAAAGGAGCGTCGTCAGAGGCTGATTCAGACTTCTTGTCTGTTTTTTGTTCAGTCTTGCTGTCCGCCTGTTTATCATCTGACTTTTTGTCATCTGACTTTTTATCGTCGGACTGGTCTGCCTCCGACGCCGCCGCTCCTTCCTTGACCAGGGCGATCAACTCATTACTGACAATAGTGTCGCCGGATTCCTTGACGATTTTCTCCAGAACACCGTCTGCAGGTGATACCACTTCAATGACAACCTTGTCGGTTTCGATATCAACAAGGAGTTCATCGCGCTTGACTGCATCGCCGGCCTTTTTGTGCCAGCTTGCGATAGTGCCATCGGGCACCGATTCCGGCAGTGTTGGTGCTTTGATCTCAATAGACATGTCTGTTCCTTACACTCATGTGTGTCTGATTGTTATTCATCAAACCCTAATTTTAAAATAACGTTATGTAAAACTGTCCCGCAGCCATCATGGTCTATTCGTTTTTACCCAGTGCCTGTTCCAGGAAAGCATTCAGCTGCTGCAAATGCAGGGCCGGATAACCCGCGGCAGCGGCGGCAGACGCTTCGCGCCCGGCGTAACGCAGATTCACGGACGACCCGATTTTCTGAATGACATTGCGCATATGATGCTGACTGGAGTACCACGCCCCCTGGTTCATCGGCTCTTCCTGACACCAGACGACATCCTTGAAGTTGGGATACTGCTCCATGACCTTGCACAGGTCCTCTTCCGGGAACGGATACAGCTGCTCCAGGCGAATAATGGCAATATTGCTGATCTCGCGCTTGCGCCGTTCAGCGCGCAGATCGTAATAAACTTTGCCTGAGCACAAAATCACGCGTTCAACTTTCTCCGCCACGATGTTGTCGTCGGTTTCGCCAATAACAACCTGGAAGGAACCTTCCGCCAGCTCTTCCAGCGTCGCCGTGGTTTCCTTGTGGCGCAGCAGGCTCTTGGGCGACATGACAATCAGCGGCTTGCGCAGCGGACACAGGACCTGCTTGCGCAGCATATGGAAAACCTGCGCTGAGGTCGTCGGCAGGCAGACCTGGATATTGTGTTCGGCACTGAGTTGCAGGAAGCGCTCCAGGCGCGCGGAGGAATGCTCCGGCCCCTGCCCTTCATAGCCATGCGGCAACAGCATGGTCAGACCACACAAACGCTGCCACTTGTGTTCACCGCTGGTGATGAACTGGTCGATCACAACCTGGGCCGAGTTGGCAAAATCACCAAACTGGGCTTCCCAGATAACCAGGGCGTTGGGCATGGTGGTAGCGTAACCATACTCGAATGCCAATACCGCCTCTTCCGACAGCAGCGAGTCGTAAATGCAGAACATTTTCGGGTCTGCCACGACATTGCGCAGGGGTATGTACTCTTCCTCGGTTTCCTGATCACGCAATACAGCATGACGATGCGAGAAGGTGCCACGGCCAACGTCCTGGCCGGTAATGCGAATGCGACTGCCGCTGGTCAGCACCGACGCATACGCCAGCGTCTCGGCAAAACCCCAGTCGATGGGCAGTTCGCCATCGGCCATTTTCTGCCGGTCGTCCGCAATTTTCTGGACCTGCCTGTGCAGATTCAGGGTTTTCGGCAAGGAGGTAATCTTGCGTGCCAACGCCTGCAGTGTTTCAAGCTTGATGGAGGTATTGTAGTGCGCGCTCCAGGTGTGGCCCAGGTACGGATTCCAGTCGACAAACATCTCGACATTGGGTTCCTTGACCAGGCTTTTAACCACGTGGGAGCCGGTGTCCAGCGCGCTGCGGTAGGAGGAATTCATTTCATCGACCTCCTCGCTGCTCACAATGCCTTCACTGATCATGCGCTCAGCATATAGCGCTCGCGTGGTCGGATGCTGGCGGATCTTCTGATACATCGTCGGCTGGGTAGAAGCAGGTTCATCTGTTTCGTTGTGACCACGACGGCGGTAACAGACAAGATCGATAACCACGTCCTTTTTGAACTCGTAACGGAAATCCAGTGCCAGCTGGGTCACAAACAGCACGGCTTCAGGATCGTCGGCATTGACATGGAAAATCGGCGCCTGAACCATTTTTGCCACATCCGTGCAGTACTCGGTCGAGCGTGCGTCATCCTGACGGCTGGTGGTGAAACCAACCTGATTATTGATGATCAGATGCACTGTTCCACCGGTGCCGTAGGCCCGGGTTTTGGACATCTGAAAGGTTTCCATGACCACACCCTGGCCGGCAAAGGCCGCATCGCCATGAATACTGATCGGCACCACCGCGTGGCCCAGATTGTCCTTGCGTCGATCCTGACGCGCTCGCACAGAACCTTCAACGACCGGTGACACAATTTCCAGGTGAGACGGGTTGAACGCCATGGCCAGGTGCACTTCACCGCCCGGCGTCATGATATTGGACGAGAAGCCCTGGTGGTACTTGACGTCACCGGAGCTCTTGTACTGTGCCCGGCCTTCAAATTCGCTGAACAATTCAGATGGATTCTTGCCCAGAATATTGACCAGTACATTCAGACGACCACGGTGGGCCATACCGATAACGATCTCTTTCACACCGTAGCTGCCGGAGCGCTGGATCAGCTCATCCACCAGCGGAATCAGGCTTTCACCACCCTCAAGGCCGAAACGCTTGGTGCCAGGATATTTTGAGTCCAGATGTTTTTCCAGACCTTCGGCCGCACACAGACGTTCAAGCAAATGGCGTTTGACCTCGGGCTCAAAACCCGGGTTGCCGTGTTTGGGTTCAATGCGCTTCTGGATCCACTGTTTCTCGGCGAGATCCACAATATGCATGAATTCATAACCGATCGATCCGCAATAGATCTTTTCCAGCACATCGACGATTTCCCGCAGCGTTGCCGTATCACGATTGATATGCAGTGAGCCGGTCTGGAAAACCGTGGAATTGTCGGCCGGCGACAGGTTGTGGAAATCCAGTTCCAGGTCTGGCACACGCTGTCGATGCATCAGCGACAGGGGATCAAGTGTGGCCTTCTGGTGGCCACGGACCCGGTAGGAACTGATCAGGTGCAGTACCTGCACCTGCTTGTTCTCATGCTCGGAGTTGACCACCACGTCGTTACTCAGTACCGGCATGAAACGGCTGGTTTTGCCAATGCGACGGAAGTACTCCTGGATCTCCTTGTGAGAGACATCGCCCTGATTCTGCTCGGCAATCTTCGGCAGTTCGTCAAAGTAGCGTCGCCACTCGTCGGACACCTGCTCGGGGTCGCTCAGGTACTGATCGTACAACTGCTCGACGTATTCCGCGTTACCACCAGACAGGTGCCCGGTGCTCCACATTAACTCCATGATGCTGTTATGCATTATTATCATTCCCGGTCAACAGAGCCGGATTCGCGAGTGCCGCCTTGTGAGCGACACCGGAAGCGTCTCTATAATAAATACTGATTCCTCAAGCGCCGCGCTGCAACAGCAATTCACGTATATGACCAATGGCCTTGGTCGGATTCAGGCCTTTGGGGCACACCGCGACACAGTTCATGATGCCGCGGCAACGGAACACACTAAACGGGTCCTGCAGGTCTTCGAGCCGGTCTTCCGTTGCCGTATCACGGGTATCGGCCAGAAAGCGGTAAGCCTGAAGCAAACCGGCAGGGCCAATGAATTTTTCCGGATTCCACCAGAATGACGGACAGCTGGTACTGCAGCACGCGCACAGTATGCACTCATACAAACCGTCCAGTTTGGCCCGGTCTTCCGGTGACTGCAGGCGCTCAATGGCCGGCGGCAGCGAGTCGTTCATCAGGAACGGCTTCACCTTCTCAAACTGAGTGTAGAAAATACTCATGTCCACAACCAGATCCCGCACCACGGGCAGACCCGGTAATGGACGCAGCACCAGTTTATTGCCACCTTTGGTGGCCACCGAGACCGGCGTGATACAGGCCAGACCATTGGTGCCATTAATGTTCATGCCGTCAGAGCCACAGACGCCCTCCCGGCAGGAACGACGATAGGCCACGCCCTGATCCTGTCTCTTATACACATCTGACGCTGCCGACGATCTA